>ENA-UOYA01000998-UOYA01000998.1-activated-sludge-metagenome-genome-assembly--contig:-NODE-998-length-32679-cov-7.545396_pt1 | contig 32679 bp, 36 predicted proteins | sample MGYA00238163_ERZ764804 | MGnify/ENA primary metagenome ERZ764804 (study PRJEB28919, sample SAMN05720223) | activated sludge metagenome | isolation source: Anaerobic digester | place: Hong Kong... | reverse complement strand
GGAGTCAGACCTCGAGGGCGCCGACGTAGACCAGTTCGGCGGGGCCGCTCAGCGAGACATGCTCGCCGTCCTCGGCGGGGAACATGCGCACCCCGACGGTTCCGCCGGGCACGTCGACCCGCCAGTGGTTGGGGGCACCGGCGCCCGCCCAGTGCCTGATCGCCAGCGCCGCGGCCACGGCCCCGGTGCCGCAGCTGAGGGTCTCTCCGCTGCCGCGCTCGTGCACGCGCATGCGGATGTGACCGACGCCGTCCTTGACGAGCGGGTCAGCAGCGACGACGAATTCGACGTTGGCGCCATCGGCCGGTTCGGGCTCGATCACCGGGATGTAGCTGAGGTCGGTGCCGTCGAGCTCCTCGTCGCTGGCCAGCGCAACGACCACGTGGGGGTTGCCTACCGAGATTCCGAGACCCGGTCGCGCGACCGGCAGCTCACGAGCCCGAACGAGAGGCTCACCGCCCGCGAGTTCCCACCGGCCCAGGTCGGCCTGATAGCCCGACGCATTGCGCTGCACGTCGCGCACCCCGTTGCGGGTTCCGATCGGCAGGGTGCCTCCGGGCTCGAGCTCGGCCAGACCGTTGTCGACCAGGAAGCGGGAGAAGACGCGGATTCCGTTGCCGCACATCTCGGCGACCGAACCATCGGCGTTGTGATAGTCCATGAACCACTCGGCGGCCGGGTCTTCGGCGAGCACCGCCGCGCCCTCGGGAATGCTCCGCGAACGCACGGCGCGAAGCACGCCGTCGGCCCCCACACCGAAGTGACGGTCGCAGATCGCGGCGATCTGGGCTGCACTCAGGTCGATCTCACCGTCGGGGTCGGCGAACAGCACGAAGTCGTTGCCGGTTCCGTGACCCTTGGTGAATTCGAGCGTTGCCATGCGTCAATCCTCCCCCATCGCAAGATCAAGTGCGGTCGCGTGGCGAGCGGGATCGTCGGAGTCGAGCCAGCGGGCTGTGCCGTAGCGCCGGAACCAGCCGACCTGACGGCGGGCGTACCGTCTCGTCAGTGCGGCCGTCTGCTCGATTGCCTCCGCTTCGGTCAACTCGCCATTCAGTTGCGCGAATGCCTGGGCGTACCCGATAGCGCGGCTGGCCGTCACCCCAAGCTCCCGCTCGCGAAGACCCCTGACCTCGTCGAGAAGACCGGCGTCCCACATGCCGGCGGCTCGCGCCGTCAAGCGATCGACGAGCACTTGCCGCGGCGTTTGCAGGCCGATGACGACGGTGGGTCGCCACGGCGGCCCGTCTTCGGGCAGACCGGACCCGAAGGGCTCCCCCGTGATCTCGACGACCTCGAGCGCCCGCACGATCCGCCGACCGTTGGATGCGCCGATCGCTCGAGCGGCATCGGGGTCGACCTCGAGCAGGCGCCGATACATCGTTCCGGGGCCGGTCTCGGTCAGTTCCGCCTCGAGACGGGCGCGCACCACCGGGTCCGTGCCGGGGAAGCGAAAGTCCTGGATGACACTCGAGACGTAGAGCCCACTGCCGCCCACGAGGATCGGGACGCTGCCACGGGCCTCGATGTCCTCGATCGCCCAGCGGGCATCCCGCTGATAGTCGGCGACGCTCGCTTCGTCGGACGGCTCGAGCACGTCGAGCATGTGGTGCGGGATGCCACGGCGCTCACCGATCGTGAGCTTCGCCGTTCCCACATCCATGCCGCGGTACAGCTGCATCGCGTCGGCGTTGACGATCTCCGCGGGCATCCCGCGGGCCGACAGGCCCTCAGCGACACTCAGGGACAGGTCGGACTTACCAGTGCCGGTCGCCCCGACGATCACGACGAGGGTCATGGCTGCCGTCGTCTCAGCGCAGGTCGTCGGCGAGATCGTAGATCGGCGCCGTGGCGACTCTGAGGCCGGGCAGACCCAGCGACACCCGGCCGGGCTCAGCCGACGTCGCCTGCGACCCGGGCGTGGGTACGGCACAGGATGCCGCCTCGGCGCGGTCCCACGCATCACCCGCGCGAGTGCGACGCACGTCAAGGGGTGCACCGTTGGGCGAGTCGGCAATCAGGTGGAAGGGTGCCGCCTGCGTGACAGTGACGGTCACCACGTCGCCCGGGCGCGGGATGGTGCTGCCTGCCGGCACATCGAAGTGCACGAGGCGGCTGTCTTCGGCCCGACCGGACAGCCGATGGGTCTCGGAACTCTTGCGGCCCTCGGCGGCCGTGACCAGCACATTCAGCCGCTGACCGACGAGCTTCTGGTTCTCCTCCCACGAGATGCGATCCTGCAGGGCGACGAGTCGCTCGTACCGTTCCTGCACGATCGCCTTGGGCACCTGGTCGGGCATGGTCGCGGCAGGGGTGCCCTCGCGTATCGAGTACTGGAAGGTGAATGCCGAGGCGAACCGTGCGCGTTCGACGACCGCGAGGGTGTCGAGGAAGTCCTCCTCTGTCTCGCCCGGGAACCCGACGATGATGTCGGTGCTGATCGCCGCATTCGGGATGCGCTCGCGCACGCGATCGAGGATCCCCAGGAACTTCTCGGAGCGGTACGACCGGCGCATCACCTTCAGCACGCGGTCGGACCCGGACTGGAGCGGCATGTGCAGCTGCGGCATCACTGAGGGCGTTTCCGCCATGGCGTCGATCACGTCGTCGGTGAAGGCTGCCGGGTGGGGGCTCGTGAAGCGGATGCGCTCGAGTCCCTCGATCGTGCCCGCCGCCCGCAGGAGTTTCGCGAATGCTCCTCGATCCCCGAACTCCACGCCGTAGGAGTTGACGTTCTGTCCCAGCAGTGTGACTTCGATGGCACCGTCATCAACGATCGCTTGGATCTCAGCGAGGATGTCCCCGGGGCGACGGTCCTTCTCCTTGCCCCGCAGCGCCGGCACGATGCAGAACGTGCACGTGTTGTTGCAGCCCACGGAGATCGAGACCCACGCGCTGTGGGTCGACTCGCGGCGGGTCGGCAGGGTGGAGGGGAAGATGTCGAGCGACTCGAGGATCTCCAGCTGGGCTTCGCCGTTGTGGCGCGCCCGCTCGAGCAGTGTCGGCAGGGCGCCCATGTTGTGGGTGCCGAAGACGACGTCGACCCAGGGAGCCTTCTCGAGGATGACCGCCTTGTCCTTCTGGGCGAGACATCCACCGACGGCGATCTGCAGATCGGCCTTGGTTTTCTTGACGTTGGCGAGCATGCCCAGGTTGCCGTAGAGCTTGTTGTCGGCGTTCTCACGCACGGCACAGGTGTTGATGACGACGACGTCGGCCTGGCCCTCTGTGGCACGCACGTAGCCCGCGGCCTCCAGCGAGCCGCTCAGCCGTTCGGAGTCGTGCACGTTCATCTGGCAGCCGTAGGTGCGCACCTCGTAGGTGCGCGGGGCGGTCAGGACGGCTTCGGTCATGCCCACAAGCCTACGACGCGGCAGACCGTGTCGATTCAGCGGAAGACCGGCCCCGACGGAGTGAGAGCCGCCGCTACGGCCGCGGAGACGACCGACCCCGAGTACCCCTTGCGCATGAGGAAGGCACCCAGCCGGCGCTTGGCCGTGGCCTGATCGAGCGATCGCAGCTGGGGGGCGCGCCTGAGGGCAATCTCGGTGGCGCGCTCGAGCTCGTCACCGGTCTCGAGATCGTCGAGCGCAGATTCCACTGCTGCTGGCTCCAGCTTGCGACGCCGAAGTTCGGCGGTGAGGGCCGAGCGCCCGAGCCCCTTGCGCTCCCGCAGCGTGCGCACGAGCGTCGCTGCGAGGTGTTCGTCGTCCAGCAGCGCCACGCCGATTAGCCTTTCGAGTTCGAGCTCGACCTCGTCGCCCTCGAACTCGCGCCCGATCAGGTAGTCGCGCATCTCGGCGATTGACATGCCCCTGCGCGCCAGTGCATTCATGCTTACGTTGTTGATGGGGTCGAATCCTCCGCGCTGCACCGGGTCGTGCTGCTGTGCGACCTCGGTGGAGTGCGGGGAAGAAAGCTCCTCCGGCGCGACGGCGATGGGGGGTTCGCCGAACAGCCACGTCACGGGAGCCAAGGGCTCCACGGTGTCGGATGGCGTTGCGCCGGAGGAGCTCACGATCACTCGCCTACCGCGGACGGCAGACCGGGCTCATCGGCAGTCGCGACGGCAAGCACAGGCCCCGACACCTTGGCGCCCGCAGCCTTGACCTGCTCAGCCTCCGCAACGATCGCGTCGGCGGCCGCCTTCGTCTGAGCCGCCTTGGCCTCGGCACCGATGCCGAGCTTGAGCATGATCTTCTGCTCGATCTCGGCCGCGATCTTCGGGTTCTCGAGCAGGAAGTTGCGCGAGTTCTCCTTGCCCTGCCCGAGCTGGTCACCGTCGTAGGTGTACCAGGCGCCCGACTTGCGCACGATCTCGTGCTCGACACCGAAGTCGATGAGGCTGCCCTCGCGCGAGATGCCCACGCCGAACAGGATGTCGAACTCGGCCTGCTTGAAGGGCGGCGCCATCTTGTTCTTCACGACCTTGACCCGGGTGCGGTTTCCGACGGCATCCGTGCCGTCCTTCAGGGTCTCGATGCGCCGGATGTCGAGGCGCACCGACGCGTAGAACTTCAGGGCCTTGCCACCGGCGGTCGTCTCGGGGCTGCCGAAGAACACACCGATCTTCTCGCGGAGCTGGTTGATGAAGATCATCGTGGTGTTCGTCGAGCTCAGGCCACCGGTGAGCTTGCGCAGCGCCTGCGACATGAGTCGCGCCTGGAGGCCGACGTGCGAGTCGCCCATCTCGCCCTCGATCTCGGCTCGCGGCACGAGGGCGGCGACCGAGTCGATGACGATCAAGTCGATGGAGCCGGACCGCACGAGCATGTCGGCGATCTCGAGTGCCTGCTCGCCCGTGTCGGGCTGCGAGACCAGCAGGGAGTCGATGTCGACACCGAGCTTGGCCGCGTACTCGGGGTCGAGCGCGTGCTCCGCGTCGATGAAGGCGGCGATGCCGCCGGCGCGCTGGGCGTTGGCGATCGCGTGGAGGGTGAGGGTGGTCTTACCCGAGGACTCCGGACCGTAGATCTCGACGATGCGGCCGCGGGGCAGTCCGCCGATGCCGAGCGCGACATCCAGAGCAATGGAACCAGTGGGGATCACCTCAACCGGAGCGCGTTCGTCGCTACCGAGGCGCATGACTGAGCCCTTGCCGAACTGGCGGTCGATCTGCGCGAGGGCGGTCTCGAGGGACTTCTCGCGGTCTGCTACTGATGGCATGTGCTTCTCTCTCCGGTTAGACGGCTGGCGCCGCTGGTTGCTGCCCATAGGCTGTCGTTTCGCCCCCGGACCGGTGATGCAAGGTCCCTGGCCTCCCGACAAAGGCTGTGGTGCTTGTGCCCCACGCTACGCGCGGGTTCCGACATTCAGTCGGAGCGCCATGCGCAGTGTGGGTAAAACCCGTCTTCGAGAAGACGTTAGGGAGAAGCTAGCACTGTTCGAATGGATGTTCGATGCCCATTGCCCGGCGTGTCAGCGTTTCTTCGGCTCCCGCTGCCCCACCCCGTAGCGGCGATTTGCGGGTACATCCATCGCCTCGCAGAGGGCGAGCCAGATCTCGCGGGGCGCAACGCCCTTGGCAATGCCCTGCTGTGCCGTGAGTCCGCCGATCTCGCCCAGCACCAGGTCGCTCGTGAGTACGCGGCCGTACTCCGGCCCGAACTCGTCGGACACGGCCAGCCAGAACTCGCTCAGTCGCACCCCACCAAACTAACCCGAAACGCACGAATGCCCCGGCGCTCGGCCGGGGCATTCGGTGGACACTGGATCGGCAGCGGCCGATCAGCGAGAGACGAGGTCCGAGTCGAACTGGGCTACAAGCTCGTCAGGAAGCGTGTCAGGGATGTGGGTTTCGGGGATCGGGTTGAGCCCCTCGATGACGGCGAGGCGGTCGCCCACCTCGCGCATGATGACCGAGATCGGGGTCTCGAGCGCCTCCGCTACAGACGCGAGAATCTCAGAGCTGGCCTCTTTCTGGCCGCGCTCCACCTCACTGAGGTAGCCGAGCGCAACGCTCGCCTTGCTCGCGACCTGGCGAAGGGTGCGGCCCTTCTGCAAACGGAAGTCACGGAGAACGTCACCGATTTCCTGTCGTACCAGAACCATTGGACCCTCCTTTTCTGCCTGTTGAATCCGGCCAGTTTTCCCGTTGGAGGCCTAAGACTACAGCCTCTCGATTATGAGAACTCTAACCACTGACAACTGAGCAGTACGTGTGAACTCACCACATGTAACGAGATCGAAACGAGCAGTATTCCCGCCCGGTCAGCCGAGCAGTCGTGCGAGCTCTGATAGTGCTTCGGAGACGGTGGCCGAACGGATGTCAGCACGACTTCCCGTGAGGCTGAGCCGCTTCACGCTCACGTCGCCGCCGATCGCGAAGCCGAGGTACACGGTGCCCACGCTCTGACCGTCCTGCGGCTCAGGACCCGCCACCCCGGTCGTGGAGATACCGATGTGCGGGGGCCCTGCGGCGAGAGCGAGCGCGGCCCGCACCCCCGTGGCCATTTGCGCTGCGACATCCGGATGCACGGCACCGTGTTCCGCGAGGGCTCCGGCGTCCACGTTCAGCACGCTGGCCTTGAGCTCGGTGTTGTAGGCGACGACGCCGCCCACCACAACCTGGGACGCCCCCGGAGTGTCGATCAGTTCGGCCACGAGAAGCCCGCCGGTCAGAGACTCGGCGACCGCGATCTGGTACCCGCGCTCGATGAGCGTGGCGATGATCTCGGCGGAGGTCGTCACTTCGACCGGTTGCCCCGCCAGGCCTGCCAGAGGTAGTCAATGCCCGTCACGACGGTGAGCACGAGCGCAGCGCCCATGGCGACCCAGTTCACCCACAGCACCCAGTCGCCGACGAGCGTGTTCAGCGGCACGAGGAACAGCGAGATCGCCACCGATTGCACGATGGTCTTGAGCTTGCCACCGCGGGACGCGGGGATGACGCGGCTGCGCAGCACAGCGAACCGGAACGCGGTGATGCCGAGCTCGCGCACAAGGATGACGATGGTCACCCACCACCAGAGCTCGCCGAGCACCGAGAGCATGATGAGGGCAGCGCCGGTGAGCACCTTGTCGGCGATCGGGTCGAGGATGATGCCCACGTTGGTCACCAGGTTGCGGCTGCGCGCGAGTGAGCCGTCGACACCGTCGGTCGCGATCGCGAGGATGAACAGGCCCGCCGCGACCCAGCGCAGCACCCCGTGCTCCCCGTTGTCGGCGGCGAGGAGCCAGACGAAGACCGGAGCGAGCAGGATGCGGGCAACCGTGATGATGTTCGCGACGTTGCCGTTGGAGGCCTTGGTGTCGCCGTGACTGGCCACTCGGCCCTTCATCGACTCCTTGACCGCATCGGCGCGCTTGGCATGCACGGACCTGAGATCCGGTGACTCCTGGGGAACTTCCGACTCAGGAACCACGCGCGTCTACTCCCGATCGGTCAGCTTCCAGGCGTCTTCGTCCGAATCGCCGTCTACGACATCGTAACCGCTCAAAGATTCCTCGACCGCGTCACGAGCGACCGGCGCATCGTCAGCGCCGCGAAGGCGCGCAAGCACCCCGGGAAGTTGTTCGGCGGTCACCAGCACGTCACGCGCCTTGGACCCCTCGGACGGCCCGACGATCTCGCGCGACTCGAGCAGATCCATGAGCCTGCCGGCCTTGGCGAAGCCGACCCTGAGCTTGCGCTGGAGCATGGATGTGGACCCGAACTGGGTGCTCACCACCAGCTCGGCGGCCGCCAGGAGCAGTTCGAGGTCGTCACCGATGTCGGCGTCGATCTGCTTGCGGGTGGCTTCGGCGGCGACATCCTCGCGGTACTCCGGCCGCGCCTGAGCAATCACGTGTTGCACGACGGCATTGACCTCGGCTTCGGACACCCACGCGCCCTGCACGCGAATCGCCTTCGAGGCTCCCATCGGCAGGAAGAGCGCGTCGCCCTGCCCGATGAGCTTGTCGGCTCCCGGCTGGTCGAGGATGACGCGGCTGTCGGTCATGCTCGACACCGCGAACGCCAGCCTCGACGGCACGTTGGCCTTGATCAGGCCGGTCACCACGTCGACCGACGGGCGCTGGGTCGCGAGCACCAGGTGGATGCCTGACGCCCGGGCCAGCTGGGTGATGCGCACGATCGAGTCCTCGACGTCGCGCGGCGCGACCATCATGAGGTCGGCGAGCTCGTCGACGACGACCAGCAGATACGGGTACGGCGACAGTTTGCGCTCACTCCCGACCGGCAGCACGATCTCCCCTGCCACTACCGCCCGGTTGAAGTCGTCGATGTGGCGGAAGCCGAAGCTCGCCAGATCGTCGTACCTCATGTCCATCTCCTTCACGACCCACGCCAGCGCCTCTGCCGCCTTCTTGGGGTTCGTGATGATGGGCGTGATGAGGTGCGGCACGCCCGCGTAGATGGAGAGTTCAACGCGCTTGGGGTCAATGAGCACCATGCGCACCTCGGCGGGCTTGGCCCGCATGAGGATGGAGGTGATCATCGAGTTGACGAAGCTCGACTTGCCCGAACCGGTCGAGCCGGCCACGAGCAGATGCGGCATCTTGGCGAGGTTGGCGACAACGAAGCCGCCCTCGACGTCCTTGCCGAGCCCGATGGTCATGGGGTGGAGGCTCGAGGTGCTCGCGCCCGAGCGGAGCACGTCACCGAGCGAAACGATCTCGCGATCCTTGTTGGGGATCTCGACACCGATCGCGCTCTTGCCCGGGATCGGCGACAGGATGTTGACCTCGTTGCTCGCGACCGCATACGAGATGTTGCGAGCAAGAGCGGTGACCCGCTCGACCTTGACTCCCGGGCCGAGCTCGAGCTCGTAGCGGGTGACTGAGGGGCCGCGGCTGAACCCGGTGACCTGCGCGTCGACCTGGAACTGCTTGAGCACCTCGGTGATGGCCGCGACCACTTCGTCGTTGGCGGCAGAGTGCTTCTTGGGCGGCGTTCCCGGCGTCAGAAGGGATGCCGCGGGCATCCGGTACACGGCCGTGGGCTGCTTCGGCCTGGCCGGCACCGCGCCGTCGAACTCGCCCGCCTCACCCTTCTCGCTCGCCTTGGTCACGAATCCAGGCAGCAGACCGGGGCCATCCTCGCGGAGGCCGGTCGCGCCGGTCTCGACCTCGCCCGTGAAGCGCTTGACCGCCTCTTCTGCCTTGAGGAGGTCCTCGAGCAGGTCGATGCCGAATTCGTCCTCCGCGACAGGAGACGAGGGCACCGGTGCGATGACCTCGGTCACGGGCTCGCGTGAGATCACCGGGCTGTCGAAGGCCGGCTCGCCCGCGCTCGGGGCCTTGTTGCGCCGCCACCACGGGATGCTCGCGGGATCCTCGTCGATACCCAGATCGCTCAAGCTGCCGAACTCGACCGAATCATTGCGGGCGGCCTTTGCGGCAGCGCGCTCCGACTCGTCGGGCAGCTGAGCGCCGAAGAGGTAGGCGTAGAGCTCGCGCAGACGGGATCCGATGCGATTCGGCGGCGTCTTGGTGATGATGAAGAGGGAGAGCACGAGCAGAAGGATGACCACCGGTGCGGCAAACACCGCGGTTCCGACGTACAGCAGCGGGCTGGCGAGCACCCACCCGACGATTCCGCCGGCCCTCGCGAGCGACTCCATGCCCTGCGTGGGCTGCGGCTGACCGCCGAAGATGTGGCACAAACCGCTGATGGTCGTGATGAGCAGCGTGACGCCAATGCCGATGCGGGTGTTGTCGTGAACGCTCGACGGATGCCTGAACAGCCAGATCGCGAACAGCAGCATGATCACCGGCAGGGCGAACGCGACGCGACCGAACAGCCCGCCGAACGTGTAGGCATCGAGGGCGATCGCCACGGGATCGGTGGGGTTGAACCACTCCACGACCGCACCGATGACGGCGAGAACGAAGATGAGGAAGGGAACACCGTCACGGCGCTCCTCCTTGGCGAGGGTCTCCTTGCCGAGCACCCGGAAGGCGCCGCCCGCAGCGTGAGCCAGGCCCATCCAGGCCTTGGTGAACACGCCGGGCTCTTCCACGACGACCTGCTTGCCCCGAGGAAGACGTTTCGTGGGCTGGTTGCCGCGACTGCGCGCGGCCGGTGTCGCGCGAGCGCGCGACGTCGACCTGGTGCTCGTAGCCATGCGCTCCACGGTACCTGCGGGGTACGTCAGCGGCCGGTAGCCACGCTGCAATCCCGACTCACCGAACCTCAGTACCGAATCGCCCCAGTGACCCTGAGCCCGGCGACCACGGCTCTTCACGCAGAGTGCTCAGCTAGCCGCCGACGGCTCCTCGACGGCCACCCAGGCGGTCGTGTCGGTCGGCAGCAGTCCATCGTCGAGTGGACCGCTGGTCACCAGCAGCGTGCCCTCGGGAAGGGCGACCGCGGCGGTGCCGAAGTTGGTGATGCAGTGCCATCCGTTTCCTCGGCGGAACAGCAGCACCTCGGGCGAACTGGCCACCCACTCGAAGGCCTCGGTGGTGGCGAGCTCACTACGCAGGCGCAATGCGGCCCTATAGAGCTCGAGGGTCGAACCCTCGGCACCATCCTCTGCCTCGACGGATGACGCACCGAACCAACTCGGCTGAGGCAGGTGCGGCGCCGCGGTCCCGAACCCGAACGACGGGCCGGAGGTCGTCCACGCCAGCGGCACGCGGCATCCATCCCTGCCCTTGTGGAGCTCGCCCGTTCGCTTGAAGATCGGATCCTGCAGTGCCTCCGCGGGAAGGTCAGCCACCTCGTGCAGGCCGAGCTCCTCACCCTGGTAGATGTAACTCGACCCGGGCAGCGCGAGCATGAGGAGGGTCGCGGCCCGCGCGCGACGCAGACCGAGGTCGCGGTCGATCTCGGGGTCGTGCCCGTCTGAGTCCACCCACCGGGTGCCGTCATCCCCGGGCGGGAGCGCGAGTCGACTCGCGTGCCGCACCTTGTCGTGGTTGGAGAGCACCCACGTCGATGACGCACCCACGCCCTCCGCGAGCAGGACGTTGTCGGTGATGACCGTGCGATAGGTCTCGACCTGCCACGGGCTCACGAGGAGGTCGAAGTTGAAGGCCTGCCCCAGGGAGTCCGGACGGGCGTAGAGCATGCGCCGCTCGGCCCGCACGTAGGCCTCGGCGACAGCGACGCGCGGCGGGTCGTACTCGTTGAAGACGTCGCGCCACGACCGGTAGATGTCGTGCACCTCATTGCGATCGAAGAGCACATCGTCACCGGTCAACGGGTTGTCGAAGTCGATGAAGGCGGCCTTGGAACGCAGCGGCTCGGTCAGGTCCTTGGTGAGGGCGTGGGCGACATCGATCCTGAAGCCGTCGACGCCGCGATCGCTCCAGAATCGCAGGGTCGTGAGGAAGTCCTCACGCACCTCAGGGTGATCCCAGTTGAAGTCGGGCTGCTCGGGCGCGAAGAGATGCAGGTACCAGTCACCATCGGGCAGCCTGTCCCACGCTGTCGGTCCGAAGTGCGAAGGCCAGTCGCTCGGGGGCAGCTCACCGTGCTCGCCGAGACCCTTGCGGAAGATGTAGCGCTCGCGCTCCGGCGATCCCGGGCCCGCGGCAAGGGCAGCCTGGAACCACTCGTGCTGGTCGCTCGAGTGGTTCGGCACGATGTCCACGAACACACGGAGGCCCACTGCATGGAGCGCAGCGATGAGCTCGTCGAAGTGCTCCAGCGTGCCGAGCTTCGGGTCGACCTCGCGGTAGTGGGCGACGTCATAGCCGCCGTCAGCGAGTTCGGACGGATAGAACGGGCTCAGCCACACCGCATCGATGCCGAGGCTGGCCAAATACGGCACCCGACTCGTGATGCCCTTGAGGTCTCCGAGGCCATCGCCGTCCGCGTCGGCGAAGCTGCGCGGATAGATCTGGTAGATCACGGCCTGGCGCCACCAGTCAGGATCCTTCGAGAGTACGTCGTTGTCTGCAGCCACAATCGTTGATGCTACGGCAAGCGCTTGCAGTACGCTCTAGTCGCTGCGCCGGGTGTACAGCATCGTGGTCGCGTTTCCGACCCTGCCCACCGCCACGAAACCGCTCTTGCGGTACAGTTCCTCAGCCGGGTTGCCGTCTTCGACGCTCAGGCTGAGGCTGACCGGGGATGCCGCGAGCATCGCGTTCAACAGCGCCCGGCCAATACCCTCCCCGCGCCGACCCGCCACAACACCGATGCTGAGCTCCGGGATGTCCTCGGCGACGAACCCGTAGCCGGGGTCTGCAGCCGTGAAGTAGCGCGACCAGACGGCGCCGGCATCCTGCCCTTCGCGCTCGGCGATGAAGCCGAGGTCGGTGTCGCGCGGAAAGCCGGCGAGGTACTTCTGGAAGGTGGGGTCGGCGTGCCAGAACTCGGCGCCCTTGGCGGCCTCCGGGTTCCAGTCAGCTGCGATCACGAAGACCCCTTCGAGAAAGGGGAGGTCGGCCGCGATGGCGCGGCGCGTGGTGGTCATGGCGCGAGTGGTCGGGGCCCTTAGGCCTCGATCACGACCGGCACGATCATCGGGCGGCGGCGGTGCTGGGTGTTGACCCAGCGGCCGACGGTACGGCGGATGACTTGCGCGAACGCGTGCGGATCGCGCGTGCCGTTTTCTGCGGCATCCGTGAGGGCCTTGATGATCTGCGGCAGCACCGCGTCGAAGACGTTCTCGTCCTCGGCGAAGCCGCGGGCTTGGATCTCGGGCCCGACGATCACCTTGCCGGTCTGCGGGTCGACGGCGACGAAGATCGAGATGAAGCCCTCCTCGGCGAGGATGCGGCGGTCCTTGAGGTCGGCATCCGTGATCTCGCCGACGCTGGAGCCATCGACGTAGACGTAGCCGAGGTCGAGCTGACCGACAACCTTCGCGACACCGTCCCTCAGGTCGATGACGGTGCCGTCCTCGGCGATGATCGTGTTCTCCTCGGGCACCCCGGTCTGGATCGCGAGGTTGGCGTTGGCGACGAGGTGGCGCTGCTCGCCGTGCACCGGAAGCACGTTCTTCGGCTTCAGGATGTTGTAGCAGTAGAGCAACTCCCCCGCGGCCGCGTGGCCCGACACATGCACCCTCGCATTGGCCTTGTGCACGACAGTCGCGCCCAGCTTCATGAGGCCGTTGATCACTCGGTAGACCGCGTTCTCGTTGCCCGGGATGAGACTGGATGCCAGGATCACCGTGTCACCCTTGCCCACCTCGATCTGGTGCTCGAGGTTGGCCATGCGCGCGAGCACCGCCATGGGCTCGCCCTGGCTGCCGGTCGACATGTAGACGAGCTGGTTGTCGGGAAGATCGACGGCCTTCTTCGCGTCGATCAGCACGCCGTCGGGAACCTTCAGGTAGCCCAGCTCGGCGGCGATGCCCATGTTGCGCACCATCGAGCGCCCCATCAGCACCACCTTGCGCTTGTTGGCCACCGCCGCATCGAGCACCTGCTGCACGCGGTGCACGTGGCTCGAGAAGCTGGCTACGATCACCCGGCGGGGTGCCTTGGCGATGACGGCCTCCAGCACGGGACCGATGTCGCGCTCGCTCGGGGTGAACCCCGGGACATCCGCATTCGTCGAGTCGGGCAGGAACAGGTCGACGCCGGCCTCGCCCAGGCGCGCGAACGCCCGCAGGTCGGTGATGCGGTCGTCGAGGGGCAGCTGGTCCATCTTGAAGTCACCCGTGTGCAGCACCACGCCAGCCCTCGTCTTGATGGCGACCGCGAGCGCGTCGGGAATCGAGTGGTTGACCGCGACGAACTCGAGGTCGAACGGGCCGAGCGTCTCGTGCTGGCCCTCGCTGACCGTGAGCGTGTAGGGCGTGATGCGGTGCTCCTTGAGCTTCGCCTCGATGAGCGCGAGCGTCAGGGTCGAGCCGATGAGCGGGATGTCACCCTTCAACTTGAGCAGGTACGGCACGGCCCCGATGTGGTCCTCGTGGCCGTGCGTGAGCACGATGCCCAGCACGTCATCGAGGCGGTCACGGATCGGGGAGAAGTCGGGAAGGATCAGGTCGACGCCCGGCTGGTTCTCCTCGGGGAAGAGCACCCCGCAGTCGACGACGAGGATCTTGCCGTCGATCTCGAAGGTCGTCATGTTGCGACCAATCTCGCCGAGTCCGCCGATCGGCGTGACGCGGAGAGTTCCGGGGGCGAGCTGGGGAGGGGTGAACACTGAGGCTGGCATCAGTGCCGAGCCTACCCGCTGGCTAGCGCGTGGTGCCCGCGACCTTCGGAAGCGCTCCGCCGGCGGCCGCGTTGCGGTCGGGCCGGAAGTTGTCGAAACTCACGCCGGGGATGTCCTGCACGAGGTCGATCTCGTCCTCGATCTGAGCGGCCTCCCACTCCTCGGGACCCACGAGCGGCAGGCGCACGCGGGGGCTGGTGATGCGACCGAGTCCATGCAGGATGTACTTCGTGGCGACGGTGCCGGGAACGTGCGTCATGGTGGCGCGCACGAGCGGCTCGAGCGACTTGTGGGCCGCCGTGGCGGCCTTGAGGTCACCCGCGTTGACGGCATCCACGATGTGGCGGTAGGGCATCGGAGCAATGTTCGCCGTCACGCCGATGAGCCCGGTGGCGCCGATCGCGAGGCTCGGCAGCACGAGGGCGTCGTCGCCGCAGAAGTAGTACAGGTCGGTCTGGTTGAGCACGCGACTCACCTCCGCCAGGTCGCCCTTGGCGTCTTTGACGGCAACGATGTTCGGGTGCTTCGAGGCGCGCAGGATCGTCTCGTACTTGATCGGCACGCCGGTGCGCCCGGGGATGTCGTAGAGGATCACGGGGAGGTCCGTCGCGTCCGCGATCATGCGGAAGTGGGTGAGGATGCCCGCCTGCGTGGGCTTGTTGTAGTACGGGGTGACGATCATGTTGCCGTCGGCGCCGGCCTTCTCACTCTTCTTGGCGAGTTCGATGGCGTGCGCGGTCTCATTGGAGCCACCACCCGTGATCACCTTCGCGCGGTTGCCGGCCACCTTCTTCGCGACCTCGACAAGCTTCACCTTCTCCGGGTCGGTGAGAGTGGATGTCTCGCCCGTGGTTCCCGTGACGACGATGCCGTCCGCGCCGTTGGTGATGACGTCGTCGATGTGCTTCTCAACATCGGTCCAGTTCACTTCGCCGTCGGAGTTGAACGGCGTGACGAGTGCGACGAGCACCTGGCCGAAAGGGTTGGGAAGGGTAGACACGCGTTAAACGATAGTGGGTGGCCGCAGCGGAGAATCCGCGCGGCCACCCACCGAAAGATCTCGCTTAGGCGAGGGCCTTCTTCTTGAGCTTCTCGTACTCTGCCTCGGTGATCGTGCCCTCGTCGAGCAGTGCCTTGGCGCTGGCGATGTCGGCGGCCGGTCCGGTACCGGCGACCTGGCGGATGTACGAGTTCGCGGCCTCGGTGCGGGCCTGGGCGAGCTCTGCGGAGCGCTCGGCCATACCGCGACCGCGAGCGATGATGTAGATGAAGGCGGCGAGGTAGGGGAAGACGATGAGGAAGATGAACCACAGCGCCTTGTACCAGCCGTTGAGTGCACGATCACGGAACAGGTCCGCGAAGATCGAGATGAGGATCATCAGGTACGCCACGAAGGCGAAGATGACGAAGATGTTCCAGATGAGCTGCCAGAGGTCGGACATTGTTCCTTTTTCTATTCGAGATGGTGATTTGCTGATCCTGCCGGTGGGCAGGAGACCTACCGGGACGTGAGCTGGCCGAGTACCTCGCCAGCGGCATCCTGAACCGTCATGACGCCGCCCTGCACGGTGGCGGTAGCGGCCGTGAGCAGCCACGTGTCGACGCCCTCGCAGAACTTGAGAGTCGAGGCGAACGGACCGAAGGCGATAGAGCCGTCATCGGCGAGCGTCCATGCCCCGTTGAGGATGTTGCAGCCGTCGCTGCCGTGCACGGAACCATCGGCGGCGAGCGTCAGGAACGGCGCATCCGCCGCGTCGGACTCGATCCACTGGCCGACCGGTTTGTCCTGCGGGCCGACCGTCGGGCCGGTCGAGCGCACCAGGGTCGTGATGGTCGAGTCGGCCGAGCTGGCGATCGTCAGCACGTCACCCGAGACCTGCACGTAGTCGGCCATGGTTACAGCCAACGGAAGCTGGGCGCCGTCGCAGGCCATCAGCGTCGAGGGTCCCGACGTCGTGGTGAGGGCGCCGAGGTCGCCGAGCTCGTAGGTGCCCTGCACTCGGTTGCAGCCGTCGGATGCCGTCCACGTTCCATCGTCGACGAAGGCGACGAAGGGCTGCTCCGGGGAATCGAAGGTGGAGTCGATCGCCCAGGTGCCCACCAGCTCGGCCGGGTCGACCGCCGATCGCACAGCGGCATCGCCCGACGAGCATCCGGCGAGGGTCGCGACGAGCGCGATCGCGGAAACTGCCAGCGCGGAACGGACCATGATCATTGACGTCTCCTCAGACTGTGAATGCCAGTGTCTCAATAGGTGAAGGTTGTCGCTGGCGCGTGGCGCGCTACTCGGCTGACTCTGGCACGGATATCGCGTCCTGACTGGCCGCACGGAGCTCGGTCGGCAGCATCCCGAGCTTGGATCGCACGGCGGAGCGCAACTCGTACGCCGACGAGAACCCCGCAATTCGCGCCTGCTCGGCAACCGTGAGGGATCGCCCGGCGGGCGACGACAGGAGGGTGACGGCCGACTCAGTGCGATGGTGCAGGATCTGATCGGAGATCGTCGTGCCACTGCCCTCGTAGGCGCGCTGGAGGTGTCGGAGTGACACGCCGAGGTGGCGGGCCAACGCGGCGGGGTTCAGCGCGGCATCCCGGTGACGAAGAGAAATCTCCTCGACGGAGCGCTTGCGCAGTTGGGCACGAAGATCGGCCCGGTCCAGTTCGTGATCGTCGCTCTCCGCGAGGTAGGCGATCGCCAGATCCTCCAGGGCCTTTGCCGTCGCGCGTTGCGCGCTGGTCGAGGGCGCCCACTCCGGATCGACAGTCGACAACGCGAGCGCCAGTAGTGGCCCCTTCAGGGTCGTCGAACCCTCGAGACGGAACCTGGTGGACTTGACGCGCACCCCGCGGGCGCGCAGCACGGCCTCGGGAATCAGAAGGTGCAGCGCTCGGATGCCCTCGCGTGCTTCAACGTCGAACGACGACCAGTTGGTGGCGATCGACTGGACCGGCGATCCGAATGTCGTGATGGTCGACTCCCCGGCGGCTATCCGTCGCCAGGCGGTTCCCATGGGGGCCAAGGCGAAGACGGCGCTCGTCATCCTCGCCGGAATGGTGATCCTCCTCGCGACCGGTCTCGTGACACCGGCCGTCGCCGCCCTGATCGCCGCGACCTGCATGGTGATCTTCCGGGTGCTGAGCGTGCACCAGGCCCACCGGTCCATCTCCTGGACAACCCTGATCCTCGTCGGAGGCATGATCCCGCTCTCGACGGCGATCCAGGTCAGCGGCACCGCGGATCTGATCGCCAACGGCATAGTCGCGACCCTCGGGTCGGCCAGCCCCTACCTGCTGGCTCTCGGACTCGCGCTCGTGACAGTCGTTCTCGGCCAGCTGATCAGCAACACCGCGACCGCGCTGATCCTGGCACCGATCGCCATCGCGATTGCCTCAGAAACCGGGGTCTCTCCGGTACCGCTGTTAATGTCGGTTGCCATCGCCGCGGCGGCCTCGTTCCTCACCCCGGTCGCGACTCCCGCCAACACCATGGTCTTCGGACCGGGTGGCTACCGCTTCGGCGACTACTGGAAGCTCGGTCTGCCATTGGCCCTGCTGTTCGTCGCCGTCGCAACCTTCCTCGTGCCGGTCTTCTGGCCCTTCTACCCCACCCCCTAAGGAGAACCCCATGGCCATCGACTCTCGCCTGATCCCCGCGGACTTCACCCCGGTGCCCTCGCTGGATCATGCACCGAAGATCATCGTCTCGAGCACCCTCCCCGACGACGTCGAGGTCGTCGGCTTCGCCGTCGGATCCGACGGAAAGGTGCCCTCGGCCCTCGGCACCACCTTCGACGCCCTGAACCGAGCCGGGTTCGCCGGCACCCCCGGGCAGACTCTCGTCCTGCCGCGCACCGAGGGTCCGGTCTTCATCGCCGTCGGTGTGGGCAGCGACCCCGCGCAGACCGCTACCAGCCTCCGGGATGCTGCCGCCGCATTCGCGCGCGCCGCGGCACGGTACTCCGCACTTGCTCTCGACCTGGGTGAGGCATTCGCCCTGGAACCGAGCGTGGTCGGCCAGATGGTCACGGAAGGGACGCTGCTGGCCCGCTACCGCTTCACCGAACTCAAGCCGACGACCACAGACATCCCGCTCGCGTCGCTGACGATCGTCAGCGAACCCGGAACCATCGAGCAGGTCACGGCCGGTACAGCGACGGGCGAGGTCACCTCGAGGGCGGCGAATCTCGCTCGCGACTTGGCGAACAACCCTCCCGGCCACCTCACCGCCACGCGCATGGGAACTGTCGGGCTCGACATCGCCGACGACTACGGCCTCAAGGTCGAGGTGTTCGACAAGAAGCAGCTCATCGAGCTGGGCTGCGGAGGCCTACTCGGGGTCAACGCCGGCAGCGCGGAGGAGCCGCGCATGATCAAGATGGTCTACACCCCCGAGGGCACCCCGACATCGCACGTCGCCCTCGTCGGCAAGGGAATCATGTACGACGCCGGCGGCATCTCCCTCAAGCCGAGCGACTCCATGCATCTGCTCATGAAGATGGACATGGCCGGTGCTGCGGCCATCATGGGCGCCATGACTGCGCTGAAGGCGCTCGGCGTGACCAGCAAGGTCAGCGCGTGGCTCATGTGCACCGACAACATGCCCTCGGGAACTGCCATGGGACTCGGCGACGTGCTGACGATGCGCGGCGGCAAGACCGTCGAGATCAAGAACACCGACGCCGAGGGGCGCCTGGTGATGGCCGACGCGCTCGTGCTCGCGACGGAGGAGCACCCCGACGCCATCGTCGACGTTGCCACTCTCACCGGCTCGGCCCTGCAAACGCTCGGCACTCGTGTCGCCGCCGTTTTCGGCAACGATCAGGCACTCGTCGACCAGGCGATCGCGGCCTCTCAGTCGACCGACGAGCCGATCTGGCAGCTACCGCTCGAGCACCGGTACCGCCCACAGTTGAACTCGGCATACGCGGACATGTCCAACATGGGTGGTCCGTTCAATGTGGCGATCACTGCGGCACTGTTCCTCAATGAGTTCGTCGACGGCATCCCGTGGGCGCACCTCGACATCGCGGGCACCATGCAGAGCGACACCGACGACTCCTGGCGCACAGCGGGGGCAACCGGATTCGCGACCCGACTGCTGATCGAACTGCTCACGAACTTCACCCCCACGAAATGAGTGAGATGCCCGGATACCGCCTACTGAACTCCGGGCCGTTCCGGTTCGGATTCATCACGACGCTGGGCGTGCTGCTGGCGCTCGTACTCGGTCTCGCGATCGGGTCTCTGACGTACGCGTTGACGCTCATCTTCTTCGCCCTGTTCGTCAGTCTGGGGCTCTATCCGCTGGTGCTGAAGCTCGAGTCGCTCAAGTTCTCGCGCACCGGGGCCGTGCTGACCGTCATGGGCATCTTCATCGTCGTGGTCGGACTGCTGCTCTGGCGCATCATCCCGAACATCGTCGAGCAGGCCGGGCAGCTGATCAAGTACATTCCCGCTGGCCTCGACGACATCGAGCATCAGGAGTGGTTCCTCGCGCTCAACGAGACTTTCGGCGGCGGACTCCTCCCGTTCGTCCAGACTCTGCAGCAGGCGCTCTCCGACCCGGCCGTCTGGATCGCGATCGGCGGCGGCGCCCTGCACGTGAGCGTGTCGATCGTCAACGGAACGTTCGGTGCAATCTTCGTGGTCGCCCTCACGCTCTACTTCGTGGCATCGCTGGAAACCATGAAGCACGGGCTGTACTCGCTCGTGCCCGCCTCCCGGCGCGCTGGCTTCTCCGAGATCGCCGAGGAGATCTTCCAATCGGTCGGCAAGTACCTGAGCGGGATGTTCCTGCTCGCCCTCATCAATGCGGCGTTCTCGTTCGTGCTGCTCACCATCCTCGGCGTACCGTGGGCGGGCATCCTCGCGGCGTTCGCGATCGTGATCACGTTCATCCCGGTGGTGGGAAGCCTGATCAGCGCCTCGATCATGACGGTCGTCTCGTTGTTCACCTCGCCCACGACAGGACTCATCGTGGGAATCGTGATGTTCGTGTACCTGCAGCTCGAGGCCTACGTGCTCACCCCGCGGATCGTCGGCAAGGCGATTCGCATCCCCGGTTCGCTGGTGCTGATCGGCGCGATGGTGGGCGCGACTCTTCTCGGCCTGCTCGGCGCACTCGTCGCCTGCCCCGTCTCGGCATCGATTCTGCTGATCACCAAGAAGGTCATCGTTCCCACCCAGAACGAGCGCTAGTGCCCGGCTGGGAGGCCACCACCCTGCTGCTGCTCGCAGCACACGTCGTGCTCGGCTTCGTCGCCACGGTGCTGATCTCGACCAACCGGCGACCCTCGGCGGCCGTCGCCTGGGTGCTCGTGATCATCTTCATTCCGTTCCTCGGCGCGCTCTGGTACCTGCTGGTCGGTGCTGGACGGCTCCCCCGCGCCCGGCGGGAGAAGCAGCGCGAGGTCAGCGACCTCATCCTGTCGCGCACCGAGGGTCTCGGTGCTGTGAGCCATGGAGACGAATGGCCGGCCTGGCTTGCGAGTGCGGCACGCATGAATCTGACCCTGGGCGCGCTGCCTATAGTCGGCGGCAACCGTGCCGAGCTCCTGCCCGACTACGAGGGCTCGATCGCGGCAATGGCCGCCGAGATCGACGCGGCGGCCGAGTACGTGCACGTCGAGTTCTACATCCTCGTTCTGGATGACACGACCCGCGTGTTCTTCGACGCCCTGCGCCGCGCGCGCGAGCGCGGCGTGCTGGTGCGGGTGCTGGTCGATCACCTGTCGAGCATCATGTTCCCGAATCGGCGCGAGACCTTCGGCGCCCTCGACGAGATGGCTGCCGAGTGGCACGCGATGCTGCCGCTGCGCCCCCTACGAGGTCAGTGGCAGCGACCGGACCTGCGCAATCACCGCAAGCTCGTCGTGGTGGATGGGCGGGTCGGATTCACCGGCTCGCAGAACCTCATCGACTCGACATATCTCAAGAAGAAGAACATCGCGCGCGGCCTGCACTGGCACGAGTTGATGGTGCGGCTCGAAGGCCCGGTGGTTCGCGAGCTGAATGCCGTCTTCGCCACCGACTGGTACAGCGAGTCGGGGGTGCTGCTGCCCCTGGACACCAGCCCGGTGGTTCTCGGGACAGACGACGCACTCCTGGATGCGCAGGTGCTCCCGAGCGGACCGAGCTTCGACAACGACAACAATCTGAAGCTGTTCGGCTATCTGCTGCAGAGTGCCCAGCGCAGGGTGAGCATCACGAGTCCCTACTTCGTGCCTGACGAGTCCACGCTCATGGCGATCGTCACGGCGGCCGCCCGCGGCCTCGACGTCGAGCTCTTCGTGTCGGCCGTCGGCGATCAGCATCTCGTCTACCACGCGCAGCGCTCCTACTACGAAGCGCTCCTGCGCGCCGGCGTGAAGATCTACCTGTACCGGGCCCCGACAGTGCTGCATTCCAAGCACTTCACGATCGACGACGATGTCGCGGTGATCGGCTCGAGCAACATGGACGTGCGCTCGTTCAGCCTCAACATGGAGGTCTCGGTCATGGTTCAGGGCGAGAGTTTTGTCTCGGCGATGCGCGCGATCGAGGACGACTACCGAGCCTCCAGCGATCTGCTGACGCTCGAAGAGTGGATGACGCGGCCCCTCGCCGGGAAGGTCAACGACGCCCTCGCGCGGCTGACGTCGTCGTTGCAGTAGCCCAGCACTGCGCGGCCTGTGCAAGTGCGGTCGCGGGGGCGACGGTGACCCGGTCACCGCCCGCGTCTGAGACCCAATGCACGACAACTTCCGCTGACAGCGCATCCAACCGAGATCGCGCGTTGCGCGGAGCTCTGAGCCGAGAGGCGTTCGCGCGGACAGCGACATGCAGGGCAGCGGGCCGATCGAGCAGGCCGAGGTAGTGCAAGGCGCTGACGCACGCGAGGCGGCCGCCCACTCGCCAGGCGAGTATGGCGTCAGACGGTGCGTCCCGTCGGGCGTACCAGCCTTTGCGCACCCGGATGATGCGGCCATAGTTGCACGCAATTCGAAGGTGCTCGGGGTGGTGGCCCCTGTCCAGCAGCTCGGAGAGTTTTGCGATTCCTCCCAGGGCGCCGATGTCGCGTTCGAGCTTCGTCTCCATTGCACCATGGTGTGCGCTCGGCCGCGCGTCGGCGGCGGGACCCGGAATTTCCGGCGACTGATGCTGAACCCTTCTGTTGTGCAGGAGAGGCGACGACGACTCCCTTATCCTGCAGAAGCAGGCCGCTGCCGCCGTTGTGCAGGAGACACGAGAGTTCCTTCGTTTTCCTGCAGAACAGAAGGCGCGGGAAGGAGTCGACCGAGTTTGCGGCTAGGGCCCGGGCGTCGATTGCGGCGAGCGAGAGCTACAGCTACAGCGACAGCTACGGCGCGACGCGACCGTTCTCGTTGAAGGTCGCGTAGGTCAGCGGCATGAGGTCGGCCCACAGCGCCTCCATCTGCTCCGCGGCCATCTCGATTTCACGCTGCGGGAACGAGGGAAAATGCGTTCCCTCCCGCTTCGTGCGCAGCGAGAGGAAGTTCATGAGCGATCGCGCGTTCATCGTCACGTACATCGACGAGTAGATGCTCAGCGGCAGCACGATCCTGGCGACCTCGCGGGCAATGCCGGCGTCGAGCATCCGCTGGTAGGACTCGTAGGCGGCGGCCGCCTGAGCCTTCGACTCGGAGACCGCGAGCTCGGTCTGCTCGGGGCTGCCGGGCAGGAAGTCGTAGGCGCCCGCCTTGCCGACCTGGACGAGGTTGCGGTCGGGGCCGGGCACGTAGAACACCGGGTTGAGCTCGCGGTAGCGCCCACTCTCCTCGTTGTACGAGGCGATGCGGTGACGCATGAACTCGCGGAACACGAAGATCGGCGCCTGCACGTAGAACGTCATCGAGTTGTGCTCGAACGGCGAGCCGTGGCGGTCGCGCATGAGGTAGTTGATGAGCCCCTTGCTGCGGCTCGCGTCGAGGTTCTCGTCCTGGGCAGACTCCAGCGTCTGCTCGCCCTGGGTGGACACGCGGGCGGCGAACAGCACATCCGAATCGCTCGCGCTCGAGCGCACCAGCTCGACGGTGACATCGGATCGGAACTTCACAGCGGGCTTGTCATCAGGCACGGCCTTCACGATAGCTGAGAAGCGGGATGTAACAGTTCTCAACACTCGGGCGTACCCCTGCCCGCCCGCCTATCGTGGCAACCATGAACCCTGTGGCGGTGATGGGCGTGCTCGTGGGGCTCGTCGCGGTCGCGACGGTCATCGGCCTGGTGTGGCGTTCGCAGCAGGGACGCATCCACCACACACGCGTAACGACCACGGTCAAGGTGGGAGACGTCCCCGGAATGCGTCGGTTCGCCCGAGGTGCGACCTTCCTGCAGTTCTCGACCGAGGTCTGCGCCCCCTGCAAGGTGACACGCGACGTGCTCGGCGCGGTTGCGAACGAGCACAGCAACGTGGCGCATGTCGACGTCGACCTCACGCACCGGCCCGATCTCGCCAGCCAGTTCCACATCATGCAGACGCCGACAACGCTCATCCTCGACAGCAAGGGCGTCGTTCGTGCCCGCATCGGTGGGGCTCCCCGGCGGGATGCCGTACGGGCCGAGCTCGAACGCATCCTCGTTCCCGCCTGACCCTGCCCCTCTTCCCGCCCGCCCCGGAGGCACCATGACAACCACCAAGCCCACCCTCGCCGCCAAGCCGGGCCAGAAGGGCATCGACCCCCGCAGCCCTCGGTTCGGCGCCGGGATCACCGCCGTGCTGCTGCTCGTCGTGATCGGGCTGAGCCTGGTGACCCCCCTCGTCACGACCGTCGCCGCGCGCGCGACCGAGCCGGGCTTCATCCTCTTCGCGCTGATCTGGGCCCTGTTCGGGTGGGGTGCCTTCGCAGGTGTGCCGCGCCACCCCTACGGTGCGATCTACCGCGCCCTGATCCGCCCGCGTCTGGCAGCACCGACGGAGCTCGAAGACCCGGTGCCGCCGACCTTCGCGCAGGGCGTCGGATTCGTCATCACCCTGATCGGCATCGTGCTGCACCTGGCGGGCGTGCCCTACGCCCTCGTCGCCGCCGCCGCGGCGGCGTTCGTTGCCGCCTTCCTCAACTCGGTCTTCGCCTACTGCCTCGGGTGCCAGATCTACCTACTGCTCGTGAGGGCCGGCATCCTCGGACGCAAGGGTGCCGCTACGGCCTGAGCCCGCCTAGTCTGGAGACATGTCAGTCACCAGCGAAGCAACAACCCTGTGGTTCGGCGACCTCCTGAGCGGATCGGGCACCACGTCCCTCGACTCGTCGGATGCGGCCGAGTTCCCCGTCACCTGGGCCGCCCGGTCCGAGGGCGTCTCCGGGCAGACGAACCCCGAGGAACTCCTCGGTGCCGCCCACTCGGCCTGCTACTCGATGGCGTTCTCCAACGCGCTGGCCAAGAACGGGACTCCTCCCGAGAGCCTGCAGGTCACGGCGGCAGTCACGTTCGAGCCGGGCACGGGCATCACCGGCAGCCACCTTCTCGTCAGCGCCAAGATCGCCGGCATCAGTGAGGACGACTTCCAGCGTCTCGCCGCCGAGGCCAAGTCCGGATGCCCGGTGTCCCAGGCCCTCGCCGGTATCCCCATCACCCTCGAAGCCAGCCTCGCCTAGTGGCAGACGCGCGGCCCACTCCCCTGCGCGTTCTGGTGTCCGGGGCATCCGGGTTCATCGGGACCGAACTGTGTCGACAGCTCGAGGCCGACGGCCACACGGTGCTGCGGCTCGTGCGGCGTACACCCAGCGGGCCGAACGAGTTCCGCTGGTCTCCCTCTGAGAAGACGGTGGATGCCGCGGCCATCGAATCCGCCGATGCCGTGATCAACCTCGCCGGCGCCACCACCGGCCGCATCCCGTGGACTCGCGCCTATAAGCGCGAGATCCTCTACTCGCGAGTCAACGGAACGACCACCCTGGCGGAGGCGATCCGTGCGTCGAGCAATCCGCCGACCATATTCCTCAACGCTTCTGCGGTCGGGTACTTTGGCGACCAGCCCGGGGTGTCCCTCGACGAATCGGGCGCGAAGGGCGCAGGGTTCCTCAGCGATGTCGTGCAGGCCTGGGAGACGGCGGCGCACCTCGCACCGCCCACGACGAGGGTCGTCACCTTCCGCACCGGCCTCGTCGTGGGCCGCGGCGGAGCATTCACGCCCCTCGCGCTCCTGACCCGCCTGGGGCTCGGAGCGAGGATCGGAACGGGGAAGCAGAACTGGCCGTGGATCAGCCTGCACGACGAAGCGGCGGCCATCCGTCATCTTCTGACCTCCAGCCTCACGGGTGTCGTGAACCTTGCCGGGCCGACGCCGGCAACCTCGGAACAGGTGACGAGGGCGCTCGCGACGGCGCTGCGACGCTGGCACCTGTTTGTTGTTCCCACCTTCGCCCTGCGCCTGCTGGGAGACGCCGGAGAGGACCTCCTGCTGACCAGCGAGAAGGTCGTTCCGGCCAAGCTCCTGGCCGACGGCTTCGTCTTCCGGGACGCGACGATCGAGCGGGCCGTGGCGGTCGAGTTCAGCGGCGGCGCTCGAGCCTGATCGCCGCTCGGGTGGCCCACCGCGCCCTGCTGCGATCACCGCTCGCGTCATAGGCGAGGCCGAGGCGCAGCCACGCCTGCCACGAGTCCGGCGTCGCCTCGACGTCGGCGCGGTAGCGCGGAAACTCCCGATCGGCGGCCTGCGGATCGATGCGCCCACTGGGAAGGCGCGGCAGGTCGTCCACCGGAAGGCCGCCCTGATCGCCCAGAAGGCGAACCAGACGTTGACCGCGCACCACGAACACGATCTCCGACACCAGGGCCCACGCTCCGACGATCGGAAGGACGATCAGCGCGATTCCGAGAGCCCGTGCGACGCCGTTCTCCGACCCGATGAGCAGCAGCGCGTACTGGAACACGAACACCAGGTAGAGCCCGAGCAGCGCGGCCATGACGATCGCGCCGATTCTGGCGGTCATTCGCTGGCTGCCGCCAGGTCGATGATGCGGTCGAGTCCCACGACGATGCCCTGCACGCTCGGCACGGCACGCAGCGCGAGCATGATCCCCGCCTCGTAGGAGCTGGGCGACAGCGTCTCGTGGCTGATGGTGAGCAACTCGCCGGTGCCCCCCAGTACAACGTCCTGCTTAGCGACGACCCCGTGCATCCGCAGGCTGTGAATCGGGATGCTCGACACCTGCTGGCCGCGGGCACGCTGGTCGACGTGGGGGGCGGCGACCGGTCCCAGTTCGCCCCGCGAGGCGAGCATGAGTTCGGCGGTGCGTACCGCCGTGCCGGAGGGTGAGTCCACCTTCGTCGCGTGGTGCGCCTCGATGATCTCCATCGAGTTGAAGTAGCGCGCCGCGGTCGCGGCGAAGGATGTCGCGAGCACCGACCCGATGGAGAAGTTCGGCACGATGACGACGCCGGACGCGGGGTGGGCGTCGACGAGAGGCTGGAGGGCCGCGATCCGTTCCGACGACCAGCCCGAGGTGCCGACCAGAATGCTCTGGCCGCCCGCGATGGCGAACTCGACGATTCGCTGCGAGACGGCGGGAACCGTCACGTCAACCACGATGTCGGCGCCCGTCATGGTGTCAAGCGCGCTGGACGAGTCGAGACGCGCCACCACCTCGAAGTCCCCGGACTCGGCGATCAACTCGCTGATGAGCGTGCCCATGCGGCCCGTCGCGCCCGCGAGGGCGACCGTCGTTGTCATCCCGCAAATCTACCAACGCTGGGCACCCCGTGCGGCGTAGGTAGCATGGCTGAATGGAGCTGTGGGAGGCGGTCGGCGCCGAATGGGACCGTGCCGTCTCCGGCGATGTGACCACGGCCTTCGAAACCGCGAGCCGCCTCCTCGACTCAAGCCAGAGCCCTGACGACCGCGCAGTGCTGCTCGCCTTTCGCGCCTTCTGTGAACTGACCGGGTGCGACTACCTCGGCGGAGCCCAGACCGCCGAGGCGGCGGCTCTGGAGTCACCGACCGGCGAACTTGCGCGCTTCTACGTCGACGCCGTGCGCCTGTTGGCGGCCGGCATGGTCGATCAGGGCACGGATGCCGCAACCCTGGCCATCAGTTTCGACGAGGTCATGGGGCGCTCCGCCGCTGTGCTCCCGTTGGGCGCTGACGCACAACTGGCCGTGCACCCGCTCATCGAGGCAGCCATGGCCACGGGGCGTTTCGTCGTGGTCGAGCAGCTCGTGAGCACTCACCCGGCGACAGGCGTGGGCTCGAGTACTCAGGTCGGCACCTGGGTGCGCCTGCAGTTGATCAGGTCGCAGTTGTTCCGGGGGCAGCTGCCCGACGTCGTCGCGGGATGTGCGGCGTTGGAGTCCGAGGGCGCGCTGGCGCGGCATCCGCAGGCTGCGATGGTCGCTAACGCGCTGCTCTGCTACGCGGCAGCACAGAGCGGGGACCGGGTCGAGGTGGATGCTCGCAGCACCGAGGTACTCGCCGAAGCGCGACGCGTGGGCACGTACGTGCAGGTCGGCTCGTGCCTGCTGGTGGCGTGGTCGTTCTCCACGATCGGGCAAGTGCAGCGCGCGGCGGCGCTTCTGCTGGGCACAGCTGGCGGTGCGGGGCTGGTGCGCATCAAGACCTGGGATCGCGCTTTCGGCTACGAGCTTCTGGCGAGCGCCGCGCTGCAGCGCGGTGACCTCGCGGCAGCACGAGAGTGGGCGGCCTGGGCCGCGCCCCTCGCCCGCTACGAAGTGGCTGCGGCAGCGGTGGAGCGCACACTGAGCAAAGTCGCAGCCGCCGAGGGCGACTCGGGCGAAGCGCTGGCACGGGCAATCAGGTCCGCTGCACACGACTCTGCAACGGGTTCGCGCATCGACGAGCTGCGATCTCGCGTCCTGGTGGCGGGCGCACTCGCGGCACGCGGCGAACACGGCGAGGCGATTGCCAACCTGGGCGAGACGGCGCGAGAGGCCGAGCGCCTCGGCGCCGGGGCCGTGCGCAGGGAGGCATCCCGCGAGCTGAGGGCCCTCAGCGATCGCCGCGGCGGGTGGGAGAGCCTCACCGACCGCGAGCGCGAGATCGCGGTCCTCGCGGCGGAGGGCCACAGCAACCGCACGATCGCCAGCACCCTGTTCATCTCTGATCGCACAGTGCAGAGCCATGTCTCGCGAGCGCTGCGAGCACTGGGGGTTGACTCGCGCACGGGCATCCCGTCGCTCGTCACCACGGCCACCCGGATCGAGGCCCCACCGCTGACCGATCGCCAGCAGCAGGTGGCCCGGCTTGTGGCGAGCGGTATGTCGAACGCGGCAATCGCTGCCGAGTTGGGCATCAGTGCGAAGACCGTGGAGAAGCACCTGTCGGGCATCTTCGAGCGGTGGGGAGTTTCGTCGCGCACGGCCATTGCGACGCGCGAGCTCGCGCGAAGCTGATCGGCAGCCTCACTCGAAGGCGTCCGAGGTTCTACGCTGAACACGTGCCCACGTATCGCGCCACCCCGGTGACGGATGCCACGGCGCACGCCCTGCTCACCGAGTACTTCGCCTACCGCGCGTCCACCTTCCCCGCGGGGTCCCAGTACCGCGTGACCCAGCCGGATCCCGCGAGGTTCGTGGTGCCCGACGGCGTGTTCCTGGTGGTGCGTGAGTTCGGCGAGGCACTCGGGTGCGGCGGCATCCGTCGTCTCGAGAATGCTCGTTTCGAGGTCAAGCACCTGTGGTTGCGGCCACTGGCCCGAGGTCGCGGTCTGGGTCGAGCGCTGCTGAACGAACTGGAGAAGCGCGCGAAGCGCCTCGGCGCGACCGAACTCGTGCTCGACACGAACGCGAGCCTCGAAGCTGCCAGCGAGCTCTACCGCACGAGTGGCTACGAGACCATCGACGCGTACAACGACAACCCGAACGCGACCGACTGGTACCGCAAGGCGCTTTAGAAGGGCTGCTCCTGCGGCAGGCCGGTGCGCAGTTCGGCGGGAAGGTGCCCGAGATCGTTGTGAGTGACGAGCACGGGCGGCTTCGCACTGCGCACCCGGATGATCGTCAGGCCGCAGTTGGCCTGATTCAGCCCCAGCCAGCGCCATGAGGGCGCCCCGAACACTTCGCGCACGAACCATGCGATCACGAAGTTGTGCGTGATCAGCAGGTCGTGGCGATCCTCCATCGCCGGGGCGAGGAACTCCGCGACCGCGTCGGCCATCTGTGCCTCGCCCGCCTCGATCTGCTCAGGAGTGACCGATCCGAAGAACGGCTCGAAGGCGTGCGGCATGTCGGGGGTCGGCCCGGACGGAATGCAGTCCATCAGCAACGAGCTCGGTGTGGAAGTGAGGGCGGGCATCCGTTCGGTCATGATCGCGGCCGTCTGCGCGGCCCGCTCCAGGGGCGAGTGCCAGGCGCGGCTGAATGGGACTCCCCCGAGCCGGTCGGCGATGGCGCGCGCCTGCCGCTGGCCCTTGGGCGAGAGCGGTCCGTCGGGGAGCCCGTGTTCGGCATCCTGCTGCTCGCCGTGACGCACCAGATAGAGATAGTGAGCCATGTGACTGGCACCTCGTGTTTCGTGTGGCTGTGTTACGGGATCGGAACTGGCGGCACTGCCAGTCCCGAGAAGTGTGAAGCGTCGATGGTACCGACGGCAGCGATGGACAGCGGACGCTCGGCCAGCTCGGCAGCCAGAGCCTGCACATCGTCAGCGGTGACGGCAGCGAGCCGACGCAGGCTCTCATCGAGATCGACGAACTCGCCCAGGGTGATCTCGCTGCGGCCGAGGCGCGACATGCGCGTGTCGGAGTCCTCGAGCGCCAGAGCGGATGCCCCGCTGAGCTGTCCCACGGCGCGTCGCACCTCGTCGTCACTCGCGCCGTGGGCCGCGAGCCGCGCGAACTCGCCGAGCATGAGCTCGGCGACCTGCGGGGCCTTCGCGGGCGAGCATCCGGCATAGATGCCGAACAGCCCGGAATCCGAGAAACTCGGCGTGAAGGAGTAGACGGAGTAGGCGAGCCCGCGCTTCTCTCTGATCTCCTGGAAGAGCCGACTGGACATTCCGCCGCCGAACAGCGAGTTCAGCACCGACAGGGTTGCCCGCCGCGGGTCCGCTGCCGCGATGCCGACGACACCGGCGATGAGGTTGGCCTGCTCGATCGGTCGGTTCACGACGACCAGAGGGCTCCCCCGCTCGATGAGGTCATGTGTCGCATCGCGGCGGTCGACGGGACGCGCCTCGGCCCCGAGATCCCACCCCGCTCGCTCGAGCGCAGCAACGACCCCGGCAACGAGCACGTCATGATCGACGGCGCCGGCGGCGGTGATCACGAGATCCTGCGCGCGGTAGTTGGCCCGGTAGTGCTCGACGACCGCCTCGCGACTCACCGCTGTGATCGTGGCCGGGTTGCCGCCGATGGGGCGACCGAGGGGGTGCTCGCCGAGAACCGCCTCGAAGAAGCGCTCGCTCGTGACATCGGCCGGGTCATCGTCGGCCATCGCGAGCTCCTCGAGGATCACCCCGCGCTCGGTCTCGAACTCCTGCGGATCGATCAGCGACGACGTGAACATGTCGGCCAGAACATCGACTGCCATCGGAAGGTCGCGGTCCTGCACCTTCGCGTAGTAGCAGGTGTACTCCTTGGCGGTCATCGCATTGTGCTCGCCGCCGACCGAGTCGAAGGCGACGGCGATGTCGAGTGCACTGCGGCTCGGGGTGCCCTTGAACAGCAGGTGCTCGAGAAAGTGCGTCGAGCCGAAGGTCTCCGGATGCTCGTCCCGCGAGCCCACGGCAACCCAGTAGCCGATGGTGGAACTCCGCGCCCCGGGGACCGCTTCGCTGAGAATGCGCACACCGCTCGGCAGCACTGTTCGTCGCACGAGCGAGTTACCGGATGCGGTGAACGTCAGGTCCGCGAGTTCGAGCGGGAGAGCTACGGCGCCGTTCATCGGATCGAGCCTACGTCATCCGGGTGCGCGGATGGCGTACCCCCCGAACTGGGCACACACATGAGGACAAACAGACTGGTCTGTCTGTCCTCATGTGCTATATTTTCTATCGGGCACCCGAAGCCCCGCACAGCCGCTAACCCGATGGCGGTCGTGCACCACCCCGATCGTCCCCCACGATCGGGAAACCCCCGCAAGGAGTCGCGCTGTGATGGTCGTTGAGGAAGCTCCGACCACACAGCGCGCTCCAGCGAAGGGCCGCATCCTCGAGACAGCGAACGAGCTCTTCTACGAGGACGGCATCCGCAATGTCGGCGTCGATCGCATCATCAGCGCGTCGGCCGTGACGAAGGCGACGTTCTACAAGCACTACCGCGCCAAGGACAACCTGATCGTCGAGTACATCAGCGCTCGTCACGTGACGGTTCGCGAGTCCATTGAGGCCATGATCGCCTCGGCCGAGACGCCGGAGGATGCTCTGCACCTCTTCGTCGCCGACATCGCCGCCGAGATCGCTCGGCCCGGATTCCGCGGCTGCCCCTTCATCAATGCCGCCGCCGAGTTCCCGGATGCCGACCACCCGGTTCGCAGGATCGTCACCGACCACCGGGAATGGTACGTCGACACTCTCGCCCTGATGCTGCGCAATATGGGACATCCCGTTCCGGGCGACGCGGCCGACGAACTTCTCCTCGCGCGCGATGGCGCACTCGCCGGCGGGTACGCGGGCGACTCGGTGGCTGCGACAGCCGCTCTGGGTCGCATCACCAGTCGCGTGCTGGCCGAAGCATCCCCGGCCAAGCTCGCGTAGTGTAGCGGCGCGCGCGGGCGCTGGCTAGGCCCCGGAGGTCGCCCCGGCACCTCCCCCTAGGGTGATGGGCATGATCACACTCTCCTGGCTTCTCATCGTCACGGTGCTCGCCGCCGCCCTCTCGATGTTCGACGGAATTCGTCGCGTGCGAGGCAACCGCACCAACTCCATCCTCGCGATTGCCGAGTTGGTGTTCGCCGTGCTGATGCTCATCTCGATCTTCATCGCCTTTCCCGCGCCGCTGGGAACCTTCGTGTTCGCTGTCGCGCTCGAGGTCGTGCTGATTCTGCTGCTCGTGCTGAGGGGAACTCGTGGCAGCGGCTTCACCACGCTCACGCTGATCGCACTCATTCTCAACACCGTGGTCGTGCTGATCGCGGCGGGATGGCTCTCCATTCCCGGCTTGGGCTAGCGGTCGTCGGCCGGTTCGCCCGCAGGGCTAGCCGGCCGATACCCGATCCAGGTCCGACACCTGATGGCGGGTCAACTGCACTGCCGCAGCAGCCGTGAGGTCGCGCACCTGCTCCGGGCGGCTGGCAGAGGCCACCGGTGCCACGACGTTCGGTTTCGTCAACAGCCACGCCAGGGCGATCGACGCCACGCTCGTCCCGTGCGCAGCCGCGATCGTGTCGAGAGTGGCGAGCACGCGAAGTCCGCGACGGTTCAGGTAGCGGGCGACTTCCGCCCCGCGCTCCCCCTTCGCGAGGTCGGACTTCTGGCGGTACTTACCCGTGAGGAAGCCGCTGGCGAGGGCGAATCGAGGCATCACGCCCAGCCGCTGCTGGGCCGCGACATGGGCGAGATCGCCCTCGTACTCGTCGCGGTGCATCAGGTTGTAGTGATTCTGCAGGGCGACCATCTGGGCGACCCCCACCTGAGCTGTGATGTATCAAGACATCTCTGACGAATCTGCATCAGGACATCTCTGACAGTTGATGTATCAGGACATGCCTGACACTCATCG
>ENA-UOYA01000994-UOYA01000994.1-activated-sludge-metagenome-genome-assembly--contig:-NODE-994-length-32813-cov-7.448104_pt1 | contig 32813 bp, 35 predicted proteins | sample MGYA00238163_ERZ764804 | MGnify/ENA primary metagenome ERZ764804 (study PRJEB28919, sample SAMN05720223) | activated sludge metagenome | isolation source: Anaerobic digester | place: Hong Kong... | reverse complement strand
TAAGATTATCTATAATTGACTTGTCAACCTCAGTATCCTCACCCTCAAATACAAGATCAACATCCTTATTAAGCTTAACCTTCATATCTCTGACAATACGTGTCATCTTGTTAAATGCACCGGAAAGAGGAACCATTCGAATTGACATTACGACATCCTGAAGCTCTGAATTAAGCTTTCTGAGCTGACGTGCAGCTTTCTGGAAATTATCCAGTCTTAGTCCTTTAAGGTCAGGATTTGAAGTAACCATTGCCTCAGTTATAACAATTTCGCCCACAAGATCAAGAAGAGTATCAAGCTTGTTAAGATTAACTGAAATAAGTGACTGCTTTGCTCCTGCCTTTGCATTGCTGTTTGAAATCATATTGTTAATCTGCTCAACAGATTTCTGCTGGGAGCTCTGCGGCTCTGCATCCTGTACTATGGTAGCTTTTTCTTCTGCAGCGGAAGTCTTAACAGTAGGTTGTGAAGCTTTAGCCTCAGCTGTTTCAGCCGGAGGTGTATCTGTTCCTCTATTCATAATTTCACACTCCTTTACATTAAGAGCATTTTCGATAGCCATTATAATTGCATCATCATCGGAAGATTTAAAGTAAATAATAAATCCTTTTTCAGCAATGATTTTTGAGGTTTCATTATTGCTTTCAATATCTGCAGGTTCATATGCAAGCAGTTCGCAGTTTTCCTTTATTTTATTAATAACAAGTAAAGCCCTGAGATTTTCCATTTTGCAGTCATCCTCAAAAGTAACCTTTACGCAAGTAAGGGCATACGCAGGAACTTCCATTACAGCATCTTCATCAGCATCAAGGACCTCATACGATTTAACATTTGCCGTCTGGGCAATTTCATTCAGAATAGCCTCAACCGTCGTATAGCCTGCTGGAGAAAATTTAATGGTAAAGCCTTTTTCAATAATAATCTTTGCTGTTGCATTATTTTCTTCTATATCAGATGGAGTATAAGAAAGCTCAGCACATTCGTCCTTAATTTTATTTATAACAAGAAGTGCTCTTAAATTTTCCATTTTACAGTCGTCATCAAATATAACATTTACTGTAGTAAGATTGCTTCCACCCTTATTTACCTTTATCATTTTAAAACTATCAACATTTGATAATGCTTTTTTCTCCGCTTTCTGAGGAGATGCAGCAGTTTTGGCAACTGCAGGTGCTGCAGAAGGCTTTGCGCCCTTGAGAACTTCAACAAATCTATTTATCTTATCCATTTGGGCTGAAAAATCGGTAGGGGTATATTCTTCTTCCTGTAAAAGTTCAATTTCTGCTTTCAAGAGATCCGATGCGGTGAAAACAAGCTCATACAGTGATTCTATCGATTCAATTACAGGATTTTCTTCACGAATAATAAAAAACATGTCTTCAATGATATGTGCAAGCTTCTGCATGTTTTCCAGCCCCATCATGGCAGATGAACCCTTTATCGTGTGCATGATACGGAATATTTCGTTAATTTCTTCCTCACCAAATTTATTCTCGTTTTCTGTTTTCATCAATATCTGGTCAAGCTGCTCAAGAAGAGATGTGGTTTCAAAAATGTACATATCGACCATGCCTTCCATGCCTGCTTCAAACTTTGCCATAACTAACACCTACCTATAATTTAAAATTACTTTCCTGAATTATTACATTTTAATAAAAGAAACCATAAAACAGTTATTTTCTTTTTAATTATACTACAAAAAACTCTTTACTACAAGACAAAAATACAATATAATATAAATATATTTAAAAAATAAATATTAAGTTTTTGTGTGTTTTAAACAAAAATTTTAATATTTTCAAGGAAGGTGCGAACAAGATGTCTGATTTGCTACAAATTACCACACCGATATTGCCAAAAGATTATCAACAACAGCCAAAAATGCAGCAGCCTCAGAGCGATCAGAACTTTAATATTGCTGATACATCTAAAATTATAAAGACAAATGAACGTACCGAAGAATACACAAATCAAGATTTAAGTGACAGCCAAGGACTCGCCTTCCCAAAAACTCAGACTGCCATATTTAAGGATCCATCAATATCCTCATCGTTTCTGCAATCACTTATAGGCGAGGATATGTTAAATAAGCTGAAAGAATCCGCTGATGACGCTATGCTTGCAGAGCTCACTAAATTCGCCAGTGAGATAATGCTTTCTCCTGATAAGCTTATGCAGGATATTATGAATCAGCAATCAAATACAACCGTTTTTAGCAATGCCTTGTTCAGCATTCTTAAAAATCTTTCCGAAACTGGTTCCAATGAATTTCAATCTGCTGTTCTTAATTTTTTCAAAGCTTCAGCAAGCGCTGTTTCTCAAGAGGAAATTCTAAAATCCATATCAGCAAATCTGAAATATCTTTCTGACACTCTTGCACCAAGCAAGGCCCTTGCTCAGCAGCTGAACGATACGGCAGATTCTCTTAATTCACAAACATTTCAGGAACTTAAGGGGAAAATAGCTTCACTTCTTAACCTTACTGCTCAAAGTCTGCTTCTTGATGACAAAACACGCAATCTTATACCTCTGGTGACTTATAATATGTCAAGAATAAACAGCAGCGCAGAATCTTTGGGCAAAAACTTTGCTGCTTTGCTTAACTTTATCAGTGATGACAGTCTGAAAGAACAGCTTAAAAATCTGTTCGCAGATTTTGTTGAAAACAGCAGCATTTCTGCCGACGCAAAGCTTTCACTGCTTAATCAAAGCGGCATAGGTACTCTTGCTCTGATAACCGAAAAGCTTGCACATGCAATTAAAAGCAATGAGCAGGCAATTAACCCTAATGCTCTTAGCCAATCACTCAGCGGAGCAAATACCTCCCGTGGAACCGCCTCAATACGATACATATTGTCGTTGGTTCTTCCAAGCAGTTCAAGAACAGAGCTTGAAGCTGTTCTAAAGGATTTTGACAGCACAAAAAATCTTAATGCTTTGGTTGACAGACTTGGAAGGATACTTAATTCTGTTGACAGTATGGATATAAAGCTTCCTCTTGCGCAAAGCCTTAATGAGGTTCTTGAAAAGCTTGCACAGCAGAATGGTATTAATTACAGACCTCCTACATCAATGGATAATTTTATTGATTTTATAGCTAAAAACCTGAACGATCCCACTATGCATATGGCAGGAGCAATAAACCAAAACAGCCTTATTTCAGGAATCCTTAGTACTCCTGGAGTATTCATGCCGCTGCTGCATTTTCTTCTTCCTCTTGAAGCTGACGGTTTGAGGGCATTCGGCGAACTTTGGGCAGATCCTGATGCCGAAAATGTTTCAGATGACAAAAAGGGCGGTGGAAACAGTGCTGATGAAGCCGCAAGTCATATGTTTCTGTGCTTTGATGTGGAAAATACGGGATATTTTGAGCTTGAACTTTATGCAAAAGGTAAAAATCTGAATGTTATGCTGCTTTGTCCGTCAGGTCTTGAACAGCAGTTTTCACCTATCAAAAAAAGCATAAGCGAGATTGTTTCGGCTAACGGTTATACCATAAGCAACACCGTTGTCGGAAGTGTCAAAGTCAAACGTGAGCTTTCACAGGTATTTCCTAAAATAAACGAAAGGAGAAACGGATTTAATGTCAAAATTTAAAAATAGCCGCTCTGAAAAGAAAGCTGTTGCTCTTAAATACAATCCCGATAAAGACTACAGCCCTGTTGTTGTTGCAGCAGGACACGGACCGGTTGCCGAAAAAATCATTGAGCTTGCTGATGAAAGCGGCATTCCTATTTACCGTGACGATTCCGCTGCAGCCGTCCTTTCAATGGTAAGCGTAGGCAAAGGCATTCCTCCGGAGCTTTATCAGATTGTAGCAGGAATATATGTTGAGGTTATGAAGCTTTCAAAGCAAACCAAAAATTAATATACTAAAAAATGCTGTTCTGATAAGTCTTATTTGAATTTTCGTAAAATAATTACGAAAAACAAAGACGTTATTTATGAACAGCATTATATTTTATACTCTTAAAGTCGGCTTTGTGGCAGCCTTAACCTCCATAATTCCGTCCTCCGAGTAAAAAAATACGGTTCGTCCGAAATTCTGTCCGGTTTCTTCGGCAAGAATTCTTATCCTGTAGGTTTCAAGAACTTTTTTAACTGCTTCGACGTTTCTGTCGCCTATATTGAAAACACAGGAATTTGTCTTAAACATCTGCGCTCCGCCGGCAATTTTTGCACAAAGTCTTGATGATGAAGCTCCCATTCCGCACATTTTCTGAATAAGCTCGGTTATTCCAGTATCGGCATAGCGCCTCATATTATCGGAATGAGTACCTGTCTCCTTACTCCATGGAAGCATTATGTGTGCAAGTCCAGCAATTTTTCTGTCGGGATCATAAAGGCATATTCCTACACATGAGCCAAGAGCATATGTAGCAAGAACCCCCGGAGAATCAACAGCATTTAAATCAGCTATTCCAACGGTAATCGTACTTCCCATATTAAATACCTACTCCCAGTTTTGTAAACAGCAATTCGAGCGAGTTCGTTTCGGGAACAAGTATCATATTGCTCTTAATATTGCTTGAACCTGCCATAAAACTATCATCTATAAAAAGAACCTTGTCGCCTACCTTGGCAAACTCTATAGCAGGAACGCTAAGTATTGCTCCAACCATATCAACCGTAAGGTTTGGAACAGATATATCAATAGTAAGTCCTGTAAGTGCAGATATTGCATTTACATATGAGCCTGCCATAATATTTCCTATTTCACAGATGAAAGAATTATCCATTTCATCTAGTTCAAAAAGATCATTAATTTCTTTGCCCATAACCGATTTAAGCATTTCATTTGCAAAGTTCTTCTGAAGGATATAAAGCATCATTCCGGTAATATCGCCTGTAAGCCCTACAAGCATACCTATAACAATATTCTCTGGACCTCCAAGGAATTCAACTGTTTCTTCAAAGCCAAGAAGCTTTACTGAAGGCACAGAAATATCAACGGTTGCGCTCATAAGTGAAGCAAGAGCACTTGCAGCGTTTCCTGAACCAATATTCCCTATTTCCTTTAATACGTCGAGATGTATTGAGTTAAGCTGTTCAACATTTTGCAGCGACAATTTTATACCCTCCTTATATTACAGCAAACCTAATAATTATATTAATTTTTAAGATTATTCATAAGATTATTCATTTCATCGTTTGTCTTAAGCATAGAAACATTCAGCTGAAAAGCTCTCTGCAATTCTATAATACTTGACATTTCTCTGGCAACGCTTGTTGACGAAGCTTCCAAATATCCCTGTCGGATTTCAGCATCTGGAGCAGCTTCAGCACTACCGCTGCTTTCCGTTGAGGTATAATAATTTGAGCCTGTCTGATCAAGTCCATAAGGATTAGGAAATTTATATGTTCCTATAATATCCGCAATATTTGAATAATCATATGTATCGGTTTCTTCGTTGTATGGAACTTCAATATGATTTCCACTGTCGTCAAGAACAAAGCCTCCGTCAAAGCTGCAAAGCTCCCATGTACCTGCGGCATTCTGCGATAAATGAAACGAGCCGTTCTTTGTGTACAATGTGTCTCCCGACGGAGCTTCAACTGCAAAAAAGCACTCATCTAAAGCGGCAAAATCAAGCGGCTGTCCTGTCTGGCGAATAACGCTTTGCTCAAACATAAGATCTGTTTTCTCAGTCTGAATACCATGCCCCTCATCAATTTTGTCGTTATTTGGATTTATCTTTGTGTACAAAAGGTCGCTGAATGAAGCTCTTGAAGATTTAAATCCATTGGTATTGACATTAGCTATATTATTAGCAACAACATCAAGTGCATCCTGATATGCATAAATACCGGAGGATGATGTGTAAATTCCTGTTTTGCTCATTTAATCAGCTCCCATTCAGTTTATTTTAGCAAGATTGTTGCAGGCAATCTGATTTACAGAATTTATAATTTTAAGTGCCGCTGCACATGAATTAAAAACCTGCTGTGAATGCATTGCGTTAACAGTCTGCTTTGCAATATCAACATTTGAACGCTCATACCAGCCCTGCATAACCTTATATTCTATATCCTCGGGAACATTTCCCGTTTGAAACTCCTCATACGGACGCAGCATATTGTCCCCGACCTTGTCAACCGCTGTATCATCGGGCAGATATGTAAGACCAAGAGTAATTGTTCTTCCGTCGGCGGTTGTTATAACACCGTCTTCAGAAACCTTAAAATCAGCAGTTCCAAGCTGAATTGGCTCTCCCTCCGCGTTAAGTATGCGTCCGCAGGAGCCAAGTGAAAGATAGCCTTCTGCATCAATGGTAAACTGACCATTTCTTGTCAGCAAAACATCATCATTATTATAGCTCTGTATATTGAAATAAACCGGTCCCTTAAGTGCAATATCCAGTCTTGAGCCCGTATTGTCAAACGTCCCCTGTGCAAGGTCCGTATCAGTATCTTCAAGCGTTCGGTATCTTATTGTTCCGGTTTCACTTGTTTTGCCGTTTATGAGCAGTAGAGATTCCGCAAAGGTGGTTGGAACAGCTGTATCCGATTTATAGCCTGCTGTTTTAACGTTAGCAATGTTATTTGAAATAGTATTCATGATTCTCTGCTCATTGAGAATTCCGTTAGCTGCTGTATAAAAGCCTCTGTACATAACTGCCTCCTTATTAACTCTTTCTTTTTATATCCAAATATTCTTCCATTGCATTTTTAAGCTTTGAAACAGCCTTTGAATGTATCTGGCATATTCTTGATTCAGTAACCTCAAGAACCTTGCTTATGTCGGAAAATTTCAGCTTTTCGTAATAATAAAGGGTTATTACAAGCCGTTCCTTTTCTTTAAGCGTACTGATTGCCTGGGCAAGTATTTTTATTTTTTCCTGATAATACACCGGGTATTCAGCTTCCCAGACACCATCCTCGGTTAACTGTTCTCCCACGTCAAAGCCGGTATCAACAACAAGCTCTTCAAAGGAAAGAGTCTGTGCCGCCGCTGACTGTGCAATACTGTTTTCAAGCTTGCTAAGGCTCATTCCCATGCATACGGCAAGCTCCTCCGGTGAGGGTTCCCTGTTAAGCTTGGAGTAAAGCTCGGCAAAAGCCTTGTCATAGTCCTTGGCAAACTTTCTTACTCCACGTGAAACAGCATCCTGCTGGCGGATAAAATCTATTACGGCACCCCTTACTTTAAGTGACGCATAGGTTTCAAACTTTACGTTTTTGGAAAGGTCAAAGGTTTCAACGGCGTTCATAAGAGCTATTGATGCTTCGTTTATAATATCATCAATTTCAGCAAATTTCTGATACATATTTCTCATTGAAACAGCAGCATACTTTACAATATTCATATACTGCATTACAATTTCATTGCGGAGAGCTTTATCGCCTGTCTGCTTATATTTTACAAACAGTTCCGTTTTTTTGTCAGCTGACTGTTCAGACATAAACTCTCACCCCTCCCGCATTTTTCAGTGTTACAATTCAATGTTGCCGACAGCCTGTATCTGAACTGAATTATCAATCTCATTGAAAGAAAGCACCGTAATATTCGGAATGAACTGGTCAATCAGCTTTTTGAAATAAATCCTTACAATAGGCGAAGTCAGCACAATCGGCGCTGAAACTATGTCCTTTATCTTGTCAATTTGAGTATTAATCGAGGTTACAAGCTGCTGTATAGCCTGTGGCTCCATAGCAAGATACGAGCCCTGTTCGGATTTTTTTACAGATGCAACAATCTTGTTTTCTGTTTCAGTATCAAGAGTAAGCACACGAATCTGTCCGCCCTCGGCAAACCGTCTTGTAATTGTTCTCTTGAGAGCCTGACGGACGTATTCAGTTGTAATATCGACATCTTTAAGAGTATGCTGGTTATCTGCAAGCGTTTCAAGTATAGTCTGCAAATCCCTTATAGGAACGCCCTCTTTAAGCAATATGCAAAGCACCTTTTGAAGGTATTGTACAGTAACTATTCCCGGAACTATATCTTCAACAACTGTGGGATTTGTAGCCTTGAGCTTATCAAGCATTGTTTTTACATCCTGCCTTGAAAGCAGCTCATAAGCATGGCTTTTTATAATTTCTGACAGATGAGTTATAATTACTGATGTCGGGTCAATAAGCGTGTAGCCTGCAATATCCGCCGCCATTTTATCCGACTCATGAATCCATTTTGCAGGAATGTTGAATGCCGGCTCAACAGTGTCAATGCCGTCAATTTCGCGGGTAACATTGCCGCTGTCAAGCGCAAGATAATGGTCTACAAGTACCTCCGCCTGAGCAACAATTTCTCCCTTTATTTTAATAACATACTGATTAGGATTAATATGCTGATTGTCCCTCATTCTTATTGACGGGAAAACCATGCCCATATCAAGAGCAAATTGTTTTCTGAATATTACAACACGTTCAATCAGCATTCCTCCTGCACTTTCGTCAGCAAGAGGAATAAGACTGTAGCCAAACTCCATTTCAATTGGTTCAACATTAAGAAGCTTATAAACGTTGTCAATATCCTTGTAATACTCCATTTCGGAAAGAGCCTCTTTATTTTCAGCCATTTCCTTTGCAGTTCCGTCAGCAAGAGCAAGTGATTCCTTATTATTTCTCATAAGTATTAATCCAAGAGCAATAAGCATTGCCCCAAGAATAATCATCTGTATTTTAGGGAATCCAGGAATAAGCATCATACAAAGTATTATTCCGCCTGCAATAACAAGAACTCTTGGCTGTGAAGTAAACTGCTTTTTTATATCAATATTAAGACTTTCCTTTGAAGCACTTCTAGTAACAATCATACCCATTGAAGTAGAGATAAGAAGTGCCGGAACCTGCGAACAAAGTCCGTCACCAACGGTTGCAATTGAGTATGTGTTCATGACTGTCATAAAATCCATATGCCCGAAAACCATACCTATCAATGCACCGCCCAGCAGGTTTACAACAGCGGCAATAATTGAAAAAGTTGCATCACCCTTAACAAACTTGGATGCACCATCCATTGCTCCGAAGAAGTCAGCTTCACGCTGAATATTTTCACGCTTGAGCTTTGCCTCATCTTCGGTGATAATTCCAGTGTTAAGGTCAGCGTCAATAGCCATCTGCTTGCCGGGCATAGCGTCGAGGGTAAATCTTGCGGTTACCTCGGCAATACGTTCTGCACCCTTTGTAATAACAAGCATTTGAACAACGGTAATAAGAACGAAAACTATAAATCCTACAACAGCGTTTCCTCTCATAACGAATGTTCCGAAGGCCTTTACAATATGACCTGCGTAGCCGTTGTTTGTAAGAATCTGACGAGTTGAGGATATGTTAAGTCCAAGACGGAAAATAGTTGTTATAAGAAGCAGCGATGGAAATATAGAAATTTCAAGTGATTCCTTAACATACATTGTCATAAGTAATATAACCATCGACAATGCAATATTTGCAGCAAAAAGGAAATCAAGAAGTATAGTCGGCAGCGGTATGATAATCAGAAAAACAGCAAGTATTACAAATACCGTAACGGCATTATCCACTATTTTTTTCACAGCCGATTAACATCCTTTCTTTTAATAATTGCTGCCCTTTTCCTTAGGTATCGGTGGCTTTTTGTTTTTCAAGCCATAAACAAATGCAAGCACCTCTGCTACAGACTGATAAAATTCGGACGGAATCTGCATATCAACCTCAACGTTATCGTAAAGTGCTCTTGCAAGCGGACGATTTTCCATGGTGATTACATCATTTTCGGCTGCTATCTCAATAATTCTGAGAGCAACCTTGTCCTTACCCTTTGCAACAACAACAGGTGCATTAAATTTTTCAGGGTCGTAGCTGATTGCAACAGCATAATGTGTAGGGTTTTTAATTACAACATCAGCCTTTGGAACAGCAGCCATCATTCTCTGCATTGCCATCTGCATTTGTATGTGACGGCGTTTTGCCTTAATTTTCGGGTCGCCCTCCATGTTTTTAAACTCTTCCTTGACCTCCTGTTTGGTCATTTTCAAGTCCTTTTCATAGGTATATCGCTGGAAGAGATAATCGGCGGCGGCGATCCCTACAAAAACCATACCGATCAGCATAATTATATTATAAACCGATTTTGCAAGATAAACAAGTCCGGACTGAATATCCATATCAAGCAGCCTTGCAAATTCAGGGAGTCTCTTTTTTATCTGCCCGTAAACAATTGCAACAATAATCGACATTTTAATCAAATTCTTTGCGACCTCAAAAAGCGATTTTATTGAAAAAAATTTTTTCATGCCGACTATCGGATTAAGCTTGCTGAGCTTAAATTTCATTGTTTCTCTTGTAAAGAGCCATTTTGTCTGTGCACCAGTAACAATAACCGTTACTGCCATTGAAACAAGCAGTATCGGACCTGCTGTAAGCAGAATTGTTTTTGCAGTTTCACCTAACAGCTTCATGTAAAACGGTGCACCGTCAATGATAAGGGTACCGTTTTCTGATTCCATTCCATATCCGCATATTGTAAGCCAATAGGACATAGATCTTTCAATTGACGTAAGCATAAGCGGTGCGCAGATTCTTATTGTAAAGAATACGATTATGATAAAAGCGCAGGTTACAACATCATGGCTTTGAAGAACATGTCCATGTTTACGTTCGTCTTTTCGCTTTTTGGGAGTGGCTTTTTCGGTTTTTTCAGCGCTGCTGTCTGGCATTTTTATAACCACACCTTTCTGAGTTTTGTGGGTTGCGTAAGCAAATCAAGGCGACAGCCGTAGAAACAAAACTCATAGATTGAAAGATTTATCTTTCAATCTTAACCACCAACCTTAATACCGGATTAGCTCATTATCATGGGGATAACTCCCTCCAGTGTTTCCAGCCATGCTGCCATATAATTGTCAACAAAATGTGAAATAGGAACTGCCACAAGATACAAAATCATAAACCCAACAGCAAGCTTCAGCTGAATATTAATAATCATAATCTGTATCTGCGGAACTGATTTCATCAGGATACCTACAGAAAATTCAGTAATTAACTCTGCAACAATTATCGGCATTGCAAGCTTGACAACAAGCATAAGCACAACCGAAAAATACCTTACAATAATTATTCCTATATCAGGATTAATTGAGCCTGTACCCATTGGTACCATCTGATATGAAACGACGAAAAGCTTTATATAAGTCAAATGAGCATTTGTTATAAAAAAATACAAATACATCATGAACACAACAATAGAACCGAATATCGGCATCTGTATTTTCGTTCCCGGGTCAAAAATCTTTGCCATGCCAAGACCAGCCTGCATATCCATAACTTCTCCGCCAAGCTGTATCGTATAGAAAAACATATTTGTAATAAAGCCAAGAACTAAGCCAATAAAGCCTTCCTTAAGCAGTAAAAGCAGATATACTCCGCTTCTTATATTTTCAATGTCAATCGGCTGCTGCCCTACCACCATAGCGGTAATAAGCGCAATCAATGCACTTACTCCAATCTTAACTCTAGTAGGAATATTATGTCTTGAAAGAATTGGATTGTAAGCAAAAATACCAATAACTCTAGCAAAAATAAGCAGCTTGATGTTCCAGTCATTCATAAGGAGGTTCCAAAAATCCAATGCTTTTTCCTCCTTAAAGGTTAACCCATGCTTGTCTGTGTACTAATCTGAGTAATTATATCAAAAATATCTTTAAAAAAGCCTATCAGTGTTGCTGTCATATACGGAGCCATTAGAAGAAGCAGAACTGCAATGGTAAGCGCTTTAGGGACAAAAGTAAGCGTCTGCTCATGAATCTGAGTTGCAGCTTGAAATATTGCTATTACAAGACCGACAATCATACTTATAAGCAGCAGCGGACCCGCAAGCTTTATTGCAAGAAATAAGGCTTCTTTAAATATCTGCAGAACCTGATCCTGAGTCATACCTACCCTGCCCTTCCTGTGAAAAATCTAACTAATTAAATCCAGAAACAAGTGCTCCGGCAAGCAGCTGCCAACCATCAACAAGTATAAACAGAAGTATCTTGAACGGCATAGAAACCATTGCCGGCGGAAGCATCATCATACCCATTGACATAAGCACAGTTGAAACCACTATGTCTATTACAAGGAACGGAATAAAAAGAAGAAAGCCTATTTCAAAGCCTATTTTTATTTCGCTCAGAATAAAAGCAGGAACAACTGTTGTAAAGCTTACTTCATTTACAAAATCCTCTTCTGTTTCCGTTGTCGCATCACTTCCGGAAAGCTCAAGGAAAAAGTCCATTGTATCGTTAGATGTGTTTTTAAGCATCCACTGCTTTAACGGAACAGAAGCTTGCTTGATTGCTTCCGAAGCTGTATATTCGCCGCTTTTATACGGCTTGTAGGCAACCTCATTTATGTCGTTTATAACAGGCTTCATAATAAAGAGCGTCAGAAACAGCGCCAAGCCAATCATAACCTGATTAGGAGGCGTCTGCTGAACACCCATTGCGTTTCTTAAAAGTGAAAACGAAATAATAATTCTTGTGAAGCAGGTCATCATAACCAGTATTGACGGAGCAAGCGTCAGAATGGTTATAAGCAGAACAAGGTCCAGCGTAGATGTGCTGTTGTTCATGTTAAGGGCATCAAGAATGTTCTGTGCTTCCTTATCTGTATCATTTACAGTTACATCATATGGAAGAGTGGTCTGTGCCTCGGTAACCTGTCCTTCTTCGTCCGGAGCCTGTGTTGTCTGCGAAACATTTGGTATGGTAACTTCATTCTGTGCATATACACGAAGTCCTGCTGCTGAAAATACCACTACCGCTGAAGAAATAAGGCACAGTACAGGAACAGATAGTTTTTTAAAAATCATCCTTGTCATTTGGTTCGACCTTATCCTCCCGCACAATTTTCCGGTTTACGGATTCCTCTTTCCGATGAAGCTGCTGACGATCCGCAACGGCCTTTTTAAGACTTGCAAGAAAATTTGATTCAACGGAAGCAGCCGCATTATCTCGGATAACATTCATATCCTCATCATCAAGGTCACAGATTTTGCTTACAGACGATGGAGTTACGCCGAGCAGCATATTCTTTTTTCCAACAGTAACGACAATAAGCTGCTTATCGGGAGAAATCCCAGTACACTCAACAATTTTTATTCCCTTTGAAGAATTAAAGCCCTGTCCGTTGTTAAATTTCCTGTTCATCCATCTTGCACCGTAATATGTCAAAAATATAAGCCCTATTACACCAAGAAGAGAAAAAAGAACCAGAAAAAACTCGCCCATATTTATCCTATGACCTTTTGAACAGTCTGAAGAATTCTGTCCGGCTTAAATGGCTTCACAATAAAGTCAAGAGCGCCAAGCTTAATAGCCTCAACAACCATTGATTCCTGTCCCATAGCAGAGCACATAACAATTTTTGCATTTGGATCGGAAGCCTTAATATCCCTCAAGGCCTCAATACCAGTCTTATTAGGCATGGTAATATCCATTATTACAAGATCCGGCTTTTCTGCGGCATAAGTATTGCAGGCAATTTCTCCGTCTGCAGCTTCAATTATATTAGTATATCCGTTTTTTGTAAGTGCGTCCTTAATCATCATTCGCATAAAAGCAGCATCGTCAACAAGTAAAATTTTCTTATCCATAGTCACTACTCCTTACCTAAATTATCTAAAAATTTGGATTTAACAATTTCTGTAATTCTTACTGCAAAATTATCATCAATAACAACGACGTCACCCTTTGCAATCAGATTTCCGTTTACAATTACGTCAACGGGAGCACCTGCCTGCCTTTCAAGCTCAATAATTGTTCCCTGTGTAAAATCAAGGATATCCTTAACTTTTTTCCTTGCAGAACCGATTTCTACTGTAACATTCAGCGGAACATTCATCAGAAGTTTAAGATTGTCGTTCTGTTCATGGGACAGCATAGCATTTTCATACGTTTCAAAGCTCTGAAATTGTGCTGCCTGAACACTAATATTCCTTTGTGGCTGCTGCGGAGGATAGCCGTATGGCGGTATCTGCTGTGGATACGGCTGCTGTCCCTGATAAGCACCTCCAGGCATTGCTCCATATACCGACGGATCATAATAAGGCTGCTGAGGATATGACTGAGGCGGTGGTGCGTATCCCTGCGGAATATTCTGCATAGGCGGAACCTGCTGAGGAGCAGCCTGCTGCTGATATGACGGAGCGACACCCCCTGCAAGCATAGCATTTATCTGCTCCTGTGTAAGTGAAGCCCCTGATGATGAAGGTGAAGAAGCCGTCTTAGGTTCCGAAGCAGGAATATCATTTTTCTTCTCCTCATTCTGAGTCTGAGAAGAGTCTGCCGATGCATACAAATCGGAATTATATCCAGCTAGCATTTTTGCAGCCATTTCTTTTGCAAGCTCAATCGTAAGAACAGACATAAACTCCGAATTGATTACTCCATCAATAGTAAGACTGAACTTAATTACGCAGACGGTATCCTCAGAAGCATCTTCATACATTTTTGATATCGGTGCTGAATTTGCATCCTGAACAATAGCCTCCGGAGTTGAAATATCAACAGGTGTGTCTATAATTTCTGACAATGCAGTTGCAGATGAACCCATCATCTGGTTCATAACCTCGCAAACCGCAGAAATATTCATTTCGTCAAATTCAAAGTCATCGGTTACCTCAAGAGGCATACCCATAAGCTGAGCAAGAATCAACTGAACATCATTCTGCTTCAAAACAAGAACATTCTGTCCCGAAACGCCGTGAGTATACTTGATTCTTACAAGTATTGCCGGCTCAAGCTCCGGAAAAGAAAGTTCCTTAGCCTTGCAAAGACTAACCTCCGGGGTAGTAATCCATACCTTTGCACTGAGCATATTGGAAACGGCCGTAGCGGCAGAACCCATGGTAATATTCATTATCTCCCCGATTGCGTCTTTCTCTACCGCGCCAAAACCGTCAATAACAAGTGCATCTTCGCTCATTATCTCCTCTACCTCAATTCTTTGTATATATTGTCAATTTTGATAGCCTTTTTGTTGTTCCGTATTCCCATTTTACCATCAAACCATAGATTATCGCCAATTTTAACAATAACGTTACTGTCAATGGGAGTATTAAGCGGAATTATATCATTAACCTGTAAAGTAAGGATATCAAACAGATCTACCTGCGTTTCGCAAAGCACAGCATCAATTTTGAGCTGGCTTTCTTTAATGGTATCAAGAATAGAATTCTGTCTTTCGCTTTCTTTTTTAGGGTCCTGACGCTTAGCGGTCCTTGCCCATCTGCCGCCAAATTTAGCCATTATCGACTCCATGTTCACAGCAGGAATACAGATTGACATATTATTCTTGACATCCTTTAATTCAATCTCAAGCACTATAAGGATAATAACCTCATCAGGGGGAATAGTCTGCATTACTCTTGAATTTGTTTCAACTCCCGTCATAATTGGATTAATATCAATATACTGTCCCCATGGCTCTTTTAAAAGTGAAGTCATTTTTGTAAGTACATTCGTCAAAAGACCTATTTCAATTTCGGTAAAATCCCTGTTTAACTCGGTATAGGCCCCTCTTCCGCCGAGAAGTCTGTCCATCATTGCAACAGATATCTGATTTGACAGCTGCATAATACATACCGTATCAAGAATATCATCATCATTTATCCCCAAGTTTATCATGGACATCATTACATAATCCGGAAGAGCGTTATTAAACTCATAATACCGCTGCTCCTCAATCTGGAGAACCTCAACCTTGCAGTAAGTCCTCATAAGACCGGTAAGATATGACGAAAGAATTCTTCCGTAGTTTTCGAAAATGCCGTCGATAATTTTGAGCTGTTCCTTAGTAAACTTCTTAGGCATTTTGAAATCGTAATTTTTAATTTTTTTATCATTGGCATGTTCTTCAATTTCATCAAAAGCCTTTGTCCCCTGAGAACTAAAGCTATTTAGCAGTTCATCAATCTGACTTTGTGACAATACGTCAGCCATATATACATGACCATCCTTTCAGGCTTGAAAAATCAGTATTAGCAGCTTAAGCAAGCTATTCCTGTTTTTCTGAATCTGTATTTTCGGCATCTGCAGCCTGAGTATTTCCTTTTATAGTACGTAAAGCTTCGGATTTAGAAACATATTCCTTACCGCTATTTTCTGAAACAGCAGCCTCTGTTTCAGCAGCTTCTGTCTGAACAGATCCGTCCTCATTTGATGGCATAACAAAATTATTACCAAATTCAAGAGAAAGCAGTTCCTCAACAACCTCAGGATCAGAAAAATCAACATCGTTTCTAATAAAAACAATTTCAACCCTTCTGTTCTTGGCTCTGTTTTCTTCTGTATCATTACCAGCTATTGGGCGATATTTTGCATATCCTGCGGAAGAAAACTTTTCCGGATCGCATACGTCAAGGCTGAGCATATAATTTATAACGGCATCGGCGCGTCCGGAAGACAACTCCCATTCATTAACATCAGAGGTTGAACTGCCTGCCGTATGACCACTGACCTTTATTGCAAGGATACGTTCGTTTACAGCTCTTATTCCATCACTTATTGACTCAAGCACATACTTACCCTCGTCAAGCAGCACAGCACTGTCACCGGCAAAAAAGATATTATCTCTGAACTTCATATAAACGCCAGTTTTCGACATTTCGACAGTAACACTATCGGACAGGTTGTTTGACTGAACATATTCTTTAAGGTACTGATAAAGATACTCAAATTCAACAGTTTTAGCTTCCTCAACGTCTACATCATCAACATAAATTGCGCTCGGATCATTATCCGGATCAGGCTCATTGACTACGACCACATTAGTGATTTTTCCCTCGCCGGCAGAAAAAGCCTGGGCAATATACTGCCACTTTGATTTGTCCATTGTTGACATTGAATAAAGAAGAACGAAAAATGTAAGAACCAAGGTAATCATGTCACCGTAGGTATCCATCCAGTTAGCGCCTTCCTCTTCCTGACCTTTTTTGCGTGCCATTTAAATCACTCCCCTGCGGTATCGTTTTATTATAGCATACTTTTCAGCATTTTTCTACATTTTTAATAATTATTTATATTTACTTTATATAAATATTATCCCAATTATTCAGATGAAGATTTTTTGGCCTTACCCTTAACATTTGCAGGAAGCATCATTCTAAGCTTTTCTTCAACATATCTTGGGTTGGCACCGGAGATAATTGCAAGAGTACCCTCCTCAATAATCTGCATACAAAGCACTTCCTTGTTATGTAAATACTTAAGCTGAGTACCTATAGGAGTACATAAAATATGTGCGATAATACAGCCGTAAAACGTTGTAACAAGGGCAGTTGACATTCCGGCACCAAGTGAAGCAGCAGAATTTGGATCAGTAGGATCAAGCAGTTTAAGCATATCAATAAGTCCTACAAGTGTACCAATCATACCGAGTGCCGGAGCAACTCCGGAAGCTCTTGCAAACAGTGCAAAATTGCTTTCGTGTCGTTCACACATAAAATCAATTGAATCATCCAGCATTGACTTAACCTTTTCGGAATCGTTTGCGTCAACAACAAGCATAAGTGCCGATTTCATAAAAGGATCAGTACAGGCATTTGCTGCCTCTTCAAGTGCAAGAATACCTTTTAGGCGGGCAGTTTTACAATGCTCAACCATTTCTTCAATATATTTTTCTGGATCATATTTAGGAGGTGAAAATACCAGCTTTAACATATGCGGCATAGTTTTCAGCACTGAAAATGGAAAGTTAAATATAACTGCGCCTATTGTACCACCAACTACTATAAGAATTGATGACAAATCATAAAACCATATAATCTTACCACCGCTTATTATTCCGTACAGAATAAATCCTATAGCGAGCAAAAGTCCGACAATACCGGAAATGTTCATAAAAAGTCCTCCATGATTTTTTTATCTATCTATAAAAAGCATAATGCTAATTGTCTTCTTTAATATTAAACTTTTCCCTTTGATATTCAACAGCCAGATCATAAATTTCGTTGACCTTTTCCCTGACAAAGTATCTGTGCCCATTCTGCATAGTTACAACAGTATCCGGAGTTTCCTCCGCTGTTTCAATAAATTCCTCATTAATAAGAAGAACCGTTCCGTTTATTCGTGTCAGCTTAACCATCTTTATAACCATACCTTTCTGAGTTTTGTGTTTTGCGCAAGCAAATCGAGGTTTAAACCGAAGAAACAAAACTCATAGATTGAAAGCTTTATCTTTCAATCTTTTCTCCGTTCATAAAACCTGCACATAGCAGGACAGTAAATACACTGCCCTGCATGGCAGTAAAAAACTATCTCTTAAGATTTACAAGCTCCTCGAGCATTGAGTCCGATGTAGTAATAATTCTTGCATTAGCCTGGAAGCCTCTCTGTGTAACGATCATATCGGAAAATTCCTGAGCAAGGTTAACGTTAGACATTTCAAGCTTGCCGGATTCAACAGTTCCCGCGCCGGAATCACCGGGCTTTTTAAATTTTGCCACTCCAGAAGCGGAAGTTTCAATGAAAGAGGTATCTCCACACTCCTGAAGGCCTTCCTGGTTATCAAAAACCGCAACATCAATTCTTGCAAGCGCCTTCATCTCACCATTGTAGGTAGCAGTGATAACTCCATCAGTACCTATTGAAAAGGCTGAAAGGTCGGCATAAGTAAGAGGAGGAGTATGTCCTGTCCAAGCTGCATTTATGAGATCATTTATGTTAATTGTATTTCCGTATGTCAAAGCAGCTGATGTTGCAGCCGGAGCAATTGCAGCAAGAGCAGCAGCGCTTGCATCACCTACAGAAGTTAGATCGGTATTTTTAGTACCAAGAACAAAAGTATTGTTACTGCTTACCAGATTTCCGTTTGAGTCTATACCAAGCTTTCCTCCCCTTGTATACTTAACGGATGATGGTTTTGCATCAGATGCAACCGCACCGCTGGAATCGGCTTTAAAAGTAGCTGTTGCAAAGAAACCGTCACCGCTTATTGCAAGGTCAAGAGTTCTGTTTGTTGTCTGGAATGAGGACATGGACATATTTTTTGTTATATTGCATATTTGAGTACCATAACCAATTGTTGACGGGTTATTTCCGGCAAAAGAATCAGTACCAGCTGTTGCGCTGTTTGCAGTCTGATAGTATACATCCGCAAACGAAGCCGATGAGGATTTAAATCCGAATGTATTTACGTTAGCGATGTTATTACCGATAACGTCCATTTTAGTCTGATGTGCCGTCAAGCCTGATACGCCTGAATATAATGATCTAACCATTTAATTAGCACTCCTTATTAAAAATTATCTGCAGTGCTGACCAGACTCCGCCCGTCAGTCAGTCGGGGCGAAAGAATTTCCTTTCGGTCCAATCCATTATCCGGTTAAGCATCCTGCTACATAATAACCGTTGAGTCGATATTGGTAAAAATGTTACCCTGCATATCTCCTGCCGGCATTGTGGTTATTACCTTATTGTTTTTGACACTGACAACAAATGCGTTTGAATCCACGATTACAAGGGTATCGCTAGAACCTTTCTGTTCGGCAAGCTCAACAGCCTTGTTAAGTCTTTCCAGCGTATTGCCGGAATAAATATCAATATTTCGTTCGCTCAGTCTGTCTATCGCATGTTTTGAAAACTCCACCCCACCCTGAGTCTGCGCAGTTTTTTCAAGCTGTGATTTAAGCTCCTTTGCAAAAGGGCTATCGGAGGAGGCTTCTTTAGCTGAGCTTACGCTGCTGCCAAAAGGTGAATGATTCCCTGTAGTTACCGCAATATTCCGCATTTGAAGGTATTCACTTATAAGCATTGTTCATTCACCGCACTTTCCTAAAGGTCAATGCTTATTATTTATATAATGAGGAAATATAGTTTGAAAAGCTTTTAAGATAAGCCTTTTCTTCGTCAGTATACTCTCTGGAATAGTGTCTGATAGCAGATTCAAACGGTGTTAGCTTTCCTGCAAGTGAACCGGGAGCACAGTTAAAATCGCATATCTCATCAAGAGTATATTTCCCTGAAGTTGTGAAATAGCCCGATGTACCGTCAGGATTTATAATTTCAACACGCTGAGTTCCGTCAGCCCATGTAACAACCTCGCCAAGTCTGCCTTTTCCGCTGTAGCCTATTTCGGTAAAAGCCTTCCCGCTTGCAGTATAGCCAAGAATTTCAGAGGTATCAATTCTTGATGTAATTGCATTGTTGTGTATAAATCCGATAGAAACCATTCTTGTTCCGAGCTGATCTGCAAGAGCAGCTTCCTCAGGGTAAATATCCGCATATCTTCTTGTTGAGCCGAAATTTGAGGTTTGCTGCGAATTTTCGGTATTGCTTGAACTATCTGTTCCGTTTGCATTGGACAATGTTGCCTTGATAACATTAAAATTAGCTGTAGCTCCTGCAAGAATATCAGCTGTATTTATGTTATCAGTTATGGAAGTAAAATCGTCACTGTCCGAATTAAGCAATGCAGCATAATCAACACCGTCAGCAGTAACAACACCCTGTGCTTCGCCGTTAAAAGAACCGGAATACAACGCTCCGGAACGGTTTGATAATCCTGTTCCATTGGATTGTGCCGAGATAGAATCATCATCCTGACTTGCAACTGCATCAAGTGAAGCCCACAGTTCATTGTAGATAGCAGCTGATTTAGCCTGTAAAGCTCCAAGCTCTTCATTCAAAGATAGTGAGTTAAGATAAGAGGATGTGTTAGACGTTTCAGAGGCAGCATTATCACCTTCATTAGTGACGTTATCAGTATCAGACGAAGAATTCTCCACCTTTTTAATTTTTGAAACAAGATAAGCATCTTTGCTGTCAATAACTGCAAACGCATTTCCTCCGGTAACAATTATGTCTGTAACCTTTCCTGTAACATCAGTACCAGAGTTGTCAACAGTAACCGTTTTTCCGATTAAGCTGGCAAGCTTGTTATATGTATCGGTATCGGTTATATCTGATACAGCTGAGGTTTCATAAGAATTTCCGTTTATTACAATGTAATACTTGTCACCGCTGAATGCAGCAGATTCTACAATACCTGTATCATATACGCCGTTGCTAAGAACAGTAACAGCTTTCCCGACAAGAGAGGAAGCATAGCTGATATTTGTCTGCTTTGTCATAGCGTTTATGCTTTCAAGCATTGAATATGAAGCCATCTGCTGTAAAAATTCAGAGTCACTCATAGGATCGTTAAAATCCTGATTGGACATCTGCGCCGCAAGAACCTCCAGATAATCACTAAAATTCATATAGCTTGAAGAACGGCTGTCATCTGATGTGTCAATAGCTTTTGTATTATATTTTGAATACACCCCTGTTGCTGCAAGATTTGAACTGGTTACGCTGTCGCCCATAATTTCGCCCCTTTCGGATTATTTTCATATACGTTGTTCTGTAAAGCTGCTGAGTCCGTTTCAATTTTATCTGATTCAAGAGAGAACACACCGGTTACTTTTTTGTGATTATCCGCACTGTTGTCCCTTTCAGAACCGCTGTTCTGACTTGTAAAAGCAAACCCCATCTGTGAAGCTGCATCACTCGGATCAATAACTGTTACATCCTTAACTGCAACATTCTGATTTTCAAGAGCCGCTGTAAGTGCAGGCAGATTCTCAGAAAGCATTTTTGCAACCTGTGAATTTGCAGCTGACAGCATAACCGAAACAGAACCGTTTTCTGACACCAGCTTAACAGCAACCTCTCCCAGATTTTCGGGCCTAAGCAAAAGCTTCATTTCGCTAGTCATATCCTTCTGTGAAGCCTCAAAAAGCTTTGCCGAGATATTTTCCATAAGTTGAGTACTTATCTGAGTAAAAGGAACTGCATTTTCCTCAGGCTGCAGCATCGCAGCAGTATTGTTAGTATGCTGAATATTATTTGAAAGCATTGCCGCAAAATTGTCTGCATTATTGTATTGTGGAAGATTTCCTTTTTCGTCCTCTGATTCACTGTTCTGATTAAGAAGCTGTTTAAGCTCATCTGATACAGTTACCGTTCTGACGGAAGCTATTGCCATTGTCTGCTGACTGCTGTCGTTCTTATAGGATAACAGTTCAAAGGGAGCTTTGCCGTTATTCTTTGGAATAACAAACTCATCAGCTGTTTGTGAAAACTGCTTCACAATATCATCCGAAACGCCGTTCTTTTCAAGATAGCTTACGATTTCAGAAATTCCGGCATTGCCGTTTGCCATATCCTGAACAGCCTGTACAACCTCAGTATTATCCGCACAGTAATTCTGCACCATTACCGCAAGCATTTCAGCCGCACTGTCTGTCACAGCTTTTTCGTCCTGCTCATTTTCATCTTCGGAAGACACTGCCGAAAGTCTTTCAAACAAGCTTCCTAATGCAGCAAGAATATCTTTGCTATCGGTTTCTGCGCTGTCAAGTCCGCTTTTGACAAGGTCAAAAATATCCTCAATAAAAGCTTTTACCTCAGTTTCTTGGGCATCACTAAGCCCTGACAGAATAGCTTTCAAACTGGCTGTCTGAGCAATATTTGAGCTGTCATGCGTATTAACTGCTTCAAGAATAACCTGCTTAACAGCTTGTGCAAACTCCGGAGAAAGTTTCTCTACATTTTCAAGCAAAGCGTCAAGCTTTTCATCAAATGTAAGCTCCGGCATAACAGCAGTCTGTCCTGTTCCTTCAGTCTGCATAAGCTGCGTCATTCCAGAAGCCGACGAAGCATTTCCGCCGATAGCCTTCAGAACCTCCTGAAAGCTTACACCGCCGTCAGCAGGAGTATTGCCTGTCAGACCGCTGAGTCCAGCGTTCCCCTGAATACCGTTCATGCCCATAAGGTTTAGTATTGCATTCTGCATTTTATTTCCTCCTTTCATAAAAAAATATATCAAAAGGCTTGCCTTAACGGCAGACCGATTGAACGTGCTAAGCTCTCGGATATGCGGCGTTGTTCACATATTCCTCAATAAATTTTTCGTCGGCCTTTTGAACCTTGAAGTTATAGTCCTCAAGCTGCTTGTCCTCAAGCTTTTCAAGGGAGGATACCTCCTTTGTTGCTTCAACAACAACAGTAAGCTGCTTCTGAATTTTCTGTTCAAAATCCTCAATAGCCGCTTCAAGCTCCTTAATTTGTTCCGAAAGCGATTTGTGATAATCCTTAAAAACCGTTATCTGCACCACTGTCATTCCTTTTGCCGACTTGGCGCAAAACTCACTGTTAGAAATATTCAGACGCCTTTCAAGCTCTGCTTTCTGATCTGCAAGCTGCTGCTGCTGACGTCTTAGGTGAGCAAGGCTGTTTTTTTCCTTTTCAAGCACCTGCTGCTTATAACCCAACAGCTTTGCAAGCGTAAACTGAAATCTTTTCACAGAATTACCTCCGGTTAAAAAGAAAAAATCTATTTGACTGCATTAATAAGCATCTCAACAGTTTTGTCATAGTCAAAGGCTTCGTCTGTAGCCTGCTGTAAAAATTCATTTATCTTGTCAATTTTCCTCAGTGCCTCATCAAGTGCAGGGTTAGTTCCTTTTTTATATGCACCGATTGAAACAAGGTCGTAATTTGAATTGTAGATTGAAAGCAGGTTTCTCATCTTTGCCGCAGCGTCTTTTTGTTCCTTGGGTGCAATTTCCGACATAAGACGGGATACTGACTCAAGCACCTCAATAGCAGGATAATGATTTCTTGCAGCAACCTTTCTTGACAGAATTATATGTCCATCAATGATACCTCTTACGGTATCGGAAATAGGCTCGTTGGTGTCGTCACCCTCAACAAGAACTGTATAAATTCCTGTGATTGAGCCGTGTTCAAAGTTTCCAGCTCTTTCAAGCAGCTTAGGCATTGCTGTATATATTGACGGAGTATAGCCTCTTGCAATAGGTGCTTCACCGACTGCAAGTCCGATTTCACGCTGTGCCATTGCGTAACGGGTAAGAGAGTCCATCATAAGCAGAACGTTAAGCCCCTGATTCTTGAAATACTCCGCAATAGCAGTAGCAGTCATAGGGCATTTGTTTCTCATCATGGCAGGCTGGTCAGATGTTGCAACAACAAGAACTGATCTTGCCATACCCTTTTCACCGAGATCACGCTCAATAAACTCAACAACCTCTCTTCCACGCTCTCCTACAAGAGCAATAACATTTATGTCAGCCTTAACCTCTCTTGCAATCATTCCGAGAAGAGTGGATTTTCCGACACCTGAGCCAGCAAAAATACCCATTCTCTGACCTCTGCCTATAGTAAGCAGGCCGTCAATTGCCTTTACTCCAAAAGGAATAATATTTTCTATCCTCGGACGGGTAAGCGGATTTACCGGCTCACCGGCAATGGAATAGGTATCGGTTGTTTTTATCTCACCTTTCCCGTCAATAGGCTGACCGATAGCGTTAATAATTCTTCCGACAAGAGCTTCGCCTACTGCAACAGAAAGCTTGTCCCCGGTATTATCAACGATTGACCCCGGGCCTATGCCTTCAATGTCGGTATAAGGCATCAGCATAACCTTGCCATGGTTAAAGCCTACGACCTCACCATAGATAAAATCATCAGAACCTTTTTTAAATATTCTGCATACATCACCAATATTGCAAACAGGGCCTGACGCTTCAATCGTCATACCGATAATTTTTTCAATTTTACCCTCATGGCGATAAAAATCAGCCTGCCTGACAGCAGCACGCATAGCATCAAAATTCATAACGGCTCCATATGAAATTACTCTTTTTCGCCCCTTGTGTTCCTTATTATTTCCTTGAGAAATTCAAGCTGTGTAGGAACGGAGGCATCTATTATTTCAGTATCGTTATCGAGAATAATCGTACCCGGTTCTGCTTCATCCGGGTTAAGATACTCGACTTCAATTTCCGGAATAAACGGAATAAGCTTATTTACAAATTCAGCGTCGGAAACAAACTCTTTGCTGACCTCACCCTCAAGAACGGATATTTTTATATAATCCGAATTGCGGAAGCTTTTTGCAGCATTGGCAATAACCCTCTCAACAAACCTGTCATCGGTTATAAGCTCATTAAGCGTAATTTTCCTTACCATTTCAAAAAGTGTTTCTTTCAGCTGTTCCTCATGGGAAATATAGTACGCTTCCTTTTTTGAGTTTATTTCGGCAATAAACTTTGCAGCAGCTTCAACATAGCGTTCGCATTTTGCCCTTGCTTCCGCATAGCCTTTTTCAAAACCATCCTTATAACCATCTCTTTTAGCTTGTTCCTTCATAACTGCTGCTTCATTTGCAGCTTTTTCAAGAACAGTCTTTGTAGTGGCTTTGGCATCAGAAGAAATAGCCTGTGCTTCCGCCTGTGCTTCTGCTATTATTTTATCACGGTAAGCGTCAGCTTGAGCTTTACTTTGGGCTAAAATACGCTGTACCTCATCATCAACAGCCTTTCTGAATCTCTCCTCCTCAGCCTGTTTTCGTCGTTTTTCCGCAAGCCTTATGTCCTCCTCGGTATTGACTTCTGATTCTGGCTCGGGAACAATAATTTTGTTGTCAATCGTAACAGGCTTTTGAGAATCATAGCTGTATATAACGGATTTAACAACCTTATGCAATTATCTCGTCCTCTCCGCCCTTACCGATTACCAGCTCGCCCTCGTCCTCAAGGTGTCTGATAATACCAACAATTCTCTGCTGAGCTTCTTCAACATCACGCATACGGACATTATGCAGATACTCGATTTCCTGCTGAATAGTTTCCTGCATTCTCTGAGGCATATTTGCATATAGTACAGCAGCAACCTCGCTGTTTGAGCCCTTGATTGCAACGGCAAGATCCTTTGTTTCGACATCTCTGATAAAACGCTGTATTGACATAGAATCGAGTCCAATAATATCTTCGAATACGAACATTTTCTTCTTGATTTCTTCAACGAGAGCAGGGTCACGGATAGAAAGCTCATCAAAGATGTATTTTTCCGTCGAACGGTCAACATGGTTAAGGATGTCCGCAACATAGTTTACACCGCCGACCTCCGTAAGATCCATGGAAACAACAGCAGCAAACTTTCTTTCAAGAGTAGCTTCAATAGCCGCAATAGTTTCAGGCGAAGCTGATTCCATTGTTGCTATTCTTTCTACAACCTCAACACGCTTTTCCTTTGGAAGCTCGGAAAGAACCATTGCCGCCTGATCCGAATTTATGTAAGAAAGTATAAGAGCAATTGTCTGCGGATATTCGTTCTGCATAATTGCAAGGAGGTTTTTGTAATCCGATTTTCTGACAAACTCGAAAGCCTTAGCCTGCATAGAACGTGAAACCTTTTCCATGAGCTTTGCGGCAACATCTGCACCGAAAGCCTTTTCAAGAACGCTTCTTGCATAATCCACTCCACCCTCGGTAATAACCTTCTGCGTCAGACACAGCTCATAGAAATCATTCAAAACATCATTAACCTGTTCTATGGGAACATAAGGCATACTTGATACCTGATAGGTTAGCTTTTCTACCTCATCATCCTTAAGCCGCTTATAAAGCGCTGCCGCATTTTCAGCACCGATTGATGATATTACAATAGCAGCCTTCTGAAGAGGGGTAAGTTCAGTTATATCAGCCATTCTTTTTCTGCCCTCCTTCTTCATCTTCTCTCATCCAATTTCTAAGGAGAGTTGCAACAATTTCAGGACTTTGTTTTGCAAATTCTGCAATTTCACGTCGTACCTGAACTTCCTTGGTATCCATTTCCTGAGTGTCGGTCAGGCTAGGAATATTAACCTTTTCGCCATCTCCTCCGGCTGTCATGTTAAAGAATCCGTCAACAGCCTCACCATCACCGGCAACAGCCTGAGAAGCAAGCAGCTGTTCTTCGAATTGACGTCTTTTAGCCTTTGCTCTGTTGGACATAATAACAAGCATAACAATAAGAACAATAAGAAGTAAAACAAGCACTCCTCCGATAATAAGCAGCTGATTAAGCGTAAGTCCAAACAAATATGTAGGCTGTGTACTTGCAGGAACAAGCGAATCGGTATATTTAGGAAGATTTGTTACTGTCACAACATCACTGGCATATTGCGGATTAACGCTTCCGGCATTTGCAACAAGGCTGACAAGCTCCTGTTTGGTTGTTTCAGGAAGATAATCAGTGTAAATCATAACTGAAATAGAGAGATTATCTATAGTGTAACCGGCTTTTTCAACCTGCTCCTTATATGTATTGATGAGATATGTATTATCTGTTGAAGCTTCAGTCCAAGCACCATCATTGCTGTTAGTTGTTCCTGTCGGGTACGTATCGTCAGCATTTACTTCCTCACCGACAACACCGTCCTCAGAAACCTGATTGCCAGAGGCAGAGCTGCCTGTTTCATGCTGCAGCATTCCTTTTCCGTCCTCATTTGATGGAGTATATTTAGTATCCTCCGATACCTTGTCATCAAAGTTAAGAACCATATTTACGGCAACAGAAACACCATCATCATTATAAACCGGAGTAAGAAGCTCAAGAATTTTTTCCTTTATGCTGTTCTCAAGATTAGTTTTAAAAGCAAACTTTCTCGTTTCGTCGGCAATAACGTCAATATCCTCTTCACCAGCAATCTGTGGAATACCGTATCCGTCCACAATTGAAATATTATCGTCAGTAAGACCTGTATAGCTCATCTTTACAATATGAGTTATACCCTTTATCTGATCATTTGAAAGCTTTAAATTAGGCTCAAGATATACCACAACTGAAGCAGTAGGATACTGCTTGTTTGTGGTTATGACAGTATTCTTCTGTTCCGGAATAGAAAGAGTAACAGTCGCCTTATTTACTCCCTCAAGAGAGCCGACAATAGCGGAAAGCCTGTCCTCAAGAGCCATTCTTGAATATTCCTTTTTTTCCGACTCGGTTGTAAACATAGAAATATTCTTGGTATAAAGATCATATGTAAGACCGCTTTTCGGATAGCCAAGCTCAGCCATACTCATTGTAAGGCTGTTTTCTGTTCCTTCTGGAACCATAATTGTTCCGTTTGATTTAAGGTTAACATCATAGCCCATATCCTGTATCTGAGAAACTATTTCCGAAGCCTCGGTTGACTCAAGTCCCTCAAAAAGCACAACATAGTCCTTATGATTAAGAATAGCGGTAACAATAACGGCTATGACAATTACAGCCCCGATTGATGACAGTATAATGATTTTCCTTTTTTTGCTCTGGGATGTCCAGAACTGTTTAAAAGAATCCCTTAGCTTTGTAAGCTGTTCATTCATAGCTTAAAAAGTCCTTCCTAGTACGGTTTTTTGTAAACGGCAGTAATTCGCATTACAGCGACATCTGCATTATTTCCTTATAAGAGCCTATTGCAGCATCCTTGACAGCAACAAAGGTTTCAAGAGCAACGGCAGCTTTTGTGAGGTTATTGTAAACTGTATGCAGGTCATCTATATCCCCGTTGATAATTTTTACGGAATCCTCCTGAACAGTCTGCTGTGTTTCCTCTGCTGTGTTAAAAAACTCTTTGAACACATCTGCAAAAGACGGCGAATCAGCACTAGATATAGCTGTTCCCTCACTTTCGTTCTGGGACATTGTATTAATAGGGGTTATTGAAGAACTGATAGGAATTATGTACATAATTAGTTTTCTCCTTCATTAATTTCCTTTAAGCGTCATAGCTTTTGACAGCATAGCCTTAACTGCTTCAATAGCGGAAGCGTTAGCTTCATAGGATCTTTGAGCCGCGAGCATATCAATCTGTTCTTCTGTGTTATCCACATTGGTCTGATATATGTACCCGTTTTCATCTGCGTGAGGATTTGTAGGATCATACACCGGGGTAAACGGAGTTTCGTCATCAATAACCTCTTTTACAGTAACTCCTGAGCCTGTTCCGCTGTCCGAACCACGATTAAGGTAATACACACCCCTGCTGTGTGTTGACTTTCTGTCTTTTTGGGCATAATTATCAAGCACATCAGAAAAAGACTTTTTTTCCTTAAAAACAACAAGCTGGCGGCAGTAAGGATCCTCGCCCTTGGCAGTGTTATAAGTACCTTGATTTGCAATATTCTGAGAAATAATATCCATTCTGAGACGTTGAGCTGAAAGAGCAGATCCGCCGATATCAAGTGACTTCAAAAAAGACATTTAAGCTTCCTCCCCTACTTGCCTATTGCAGTTCTTATCATTTTATACTGTGCATTCATATAGTCAATCATTGAGCTGTACTGATACTGAGCATCAGCAAGAGCAAGAGTTTCCTTTTCCATATCAACATTATTTCCGTTAAGAGTCTGCACAGTGTTCTCTTCGCAGGTAGTTTCAACCTTAACATAAGGCTCTTCGGAGCCATTCTCATTCTTGCCAAGTGCCTTATCAAGAACAATACCAAAGTTTACTGTTTTAGCCTTAAAATTATATGTATCAACATTTGCAATATTGTTGCTTATAACCTTCTGCTTATACCACGAAGCATCCAGTCCCTGTTCAACAAGCTTAAACGATGAACCATCAAACAAACCCATAAATTTCTTCCTTTCTATTTTGGCTTTGGACGTAAAGTTCAAGTAAATTCTGCCGATATGTTATATAAAGTAATATGTTAGCTGCTTTATTTTCTTTAAAACAGCTACTGGTCTATTTTTAATTACATTAAACGACATTTTTTATCATAAAAACAATTATTATTAAGTATATCTTATTTTAAGAAAAAAAACAAGTAGCTTGTGAAATATTTGTTACGTGTCGTGACGAAAAATTCTGCTGATTTTTATATAACTATAACGAAAATGCATAAAAACGCACTTAATTTAAAGTAAATTTATTGTTTTTTTGTAAGATGTGCACTAATTGTTATTAATTTACTGCTACAATATTAATCTGTACTGAAAATCATGATTTAATGAAAAAGCAATGAAATTTGTATAAAGCTACAAAAAATGCGAATAGTCGTTCCATGATAAGGAACGATCATCCGCATTTTATTCATGCTTTTTAAGTGTTTTACGTTCAACAGCAATCTGAACAAGAGTCATCATAACAGTCTTAAGATACTCATTTTTCATTGCTTCAGCTTTTTTCATATCCTTTTCGGTACGAATTTTAACTTCAACTGACGGAACTCTTTCAAGCGCCTCCACAGTTGCTTCAGCAAGACAAATGTCACAGCAGCAGCACCCAAATCTTTTAAGTGCTTCCGGCATCCATTTCGATACCAGCTCGGCAGTAATATTTATGACAATATCGTTTTTTTCGTTATTATTCCGTTTCTTTTCTCTTGAAACAATTACTTCCCTTTTAAATTCTTCGTCAAGCACAGGATTAACGGCAGTACCTTTACCAGTGATAAGTTTCATTACGGAAGCTGTTTTGCTAGATTTTCTTTCCATCAAATCACCCTTAACACATTATCTCTTTGCAACTTTTGCATCATCCGGATAAAGCTCACTGCAAAGCTTTACGTAATCCCTTGCAGCCTTGCATCTCGGAGAATACTCAATAAGAGTTTCCTGATGGGCAGGAGCCTCAGCAGCAGCAATAGACTGAGAAATTGTCGTCTTAAGAACCGTGGTTTTAAGCTGTTCCGCCACAATTTCAACCATATCTGCAACCTCAGTGGTAAGCATATATGCCGGATTGTACTTTGTAAGCAAAATACCTCTTATGTTAAGATTTTTATTGTAATATTTTTTAACCGCAAGTATAGTCTGCCTTAACTGGGCAATCCCCTGCAAAGACAGAATTTCGGGTGTCATAGGTATTATAAGATCATCGGCAGCAGTATATGCATTTATTGTAAGTATTGACAACGCAGGAGGAGTATCTATAATAATATAGTCGTACTCTTTCCTTAACGGTGAAAGCAGTTCTTTAAGTATATACTCCCTTTTGGCGGAAGTAAGCTCAAGCTCACTTCCGGATAAAAGAATGTTTGACGTGATAACATCGCATATTCTTGTATGTTTAATAGCCTCATGAATTTCACATTCACCTGTCATTGCATCATGAACTGTATATCCCGTATCCTCAGCACCAAGCGAAAAAGACAAATTCCCCTGAGGATCAAGGTCAATAGCAAGTACTTTTTTGCCTGCACGTCGGAAAACACCTGTCATTGAAGCACAGGTTGTAGTCTTTCCGACTCCGCCCTTCTGATTGGTTACAACAATTACAGTACACATATCATTCTCAAAATGCCGGGCAGCCCTAGTGGATACCCATACCTTTCATTTTTTCGCGCTCGGCAATCTGGCATTCAAAAATAAACCTTGCAATACACTCCTCCTGATGAGGAGCAATATTAAGGAATTTGCAGCCATAGCCTTGAATTTTACCCTGTTCATCGTTTTGAATACGAAGTATTTCGCTAATTATTTCTATTTTTCCGTCAAGGAAACTCATCATAATCTGGTCACCGACAACAAATTCATAATCGGCATTAAAAAAAGTTCCGCCGAGATTTATATTTTTGAAATGAAGGCAAAGCGGCTCACTGAAATAAAACATTTCCTCATTTCTTATATAGTATTCCGAACAGCCTTCAAATTCAGCGTTTACCTTGTATGACCTTCTTCTCTCAGTAAGAGTCACACCGTCCCCAAGATGAAAATTAAGCTGATATTCAGTACAGATATCAACTGTTGTCAGATATTTTACTCTTGTGCCGTTTATGTACTCAAAAACGACCTCCAGCATCTGGCCTCTTTCAAGAAGAGGCATTTTTTTATCTTTAATAAGTACAAGCTCCTTGCCTTTTATACGGAAAAAGTCTTTAGGGAAAAAAACTTCCTTAGTGGAGAGCAGCCTTGTACCATTGCTGTCATAAACATCAACTTTCGATATTTTCTCTTTATTTACCATTGAAAGTTGTCCTCCCCATTAGTACACAATTACACATTACAATCTTATTATACAAAAAACGTTTAAATTTTGCAATATATATTTACCAACGTTAGTAATTTTAAAAAAATTATTTTTGTTTTTTTGTACAATTGACATAATATTTTTTATTCCTATATACAATTATATATTTTTATTGTATAATTTCAAGAGGAAATATATAAAAACCAAGGAGAATATAAAATGCCCAGCAAATATGTATACATAGTTCTGACAATGACTGATACCATTGTAGCAAGAACCATTCGCTTTCTTACAGGCAAACCATACTGTCACTCATCTCTTGCACTTGACGAAGACCTCTCCGATATGTACAGCTTCTGCCGTGACAAAAAGGAATACCCTCTTCCTGCAAGCTTTAACAAAGAAAATATTAACACCCAGGTTTTTGGCCTGTATAATAATATTCCCTGCGAAATTTACCGCCTTGAATTAACTGATGAGCAGCACGAAAGGCTTACAGCAACAATGCGACATTTTATAGTAAACAAGGATTTATATAGATACAATTTAACCGGACTGCTTCTTATGAAATGTCATATTCCGCATAAGCTCAGATACAAATTTGTATGCTCAGTATGGGTAGCTTTTGTTCTTGGGAAAAGCGGCATAGAGCATAATTTAAAAAAGCACCTGTCGCTTATAGAGCCGGAAGACCTGCGGTATATAAAAAATGCTGAACTTTTTTACCGAGGAAACCTTAAAGATTATCCCGAATTTCTGAAAAATAATGAGGCAGACAGAAAAAATTCACTTGTAAAAAATCCGCTCAGTATCAAAAAAAGTGCGTTAGTTTAGCTTACAAAAATACAATATCAGCCGGGTTGAACAAGCGGATAAAATGCTTCAATCCGGCTGATGTTATGAAAGGAGGAACAGCTGTGAAAAAGACGTTCAGGATTAACAGAAAAAAGCTTTCATACAAATACAACAAGCAGCTGTTCCTTATCAATATCCCGTCAATAAGCATTGCCCTAACACTGCTTGTAATATCGACAGCAATTCTTCCGCACGAGGATACTCCTGCAATTGCATACCGGATTGTATTTTATACGCTTAACGGAATTGTCACATACGGATTTGTAACCT
>ENA-UOYA01000993-UOYA01000993.1-activated-sludge-metagenome-genome-assembly--contig:-NODE-993-length-32828-cov-18.318768_pt1 | contig 32828 bp, 30 predicted proteins | sample MGYA00238163_ERZ764804 | MGnify/ENA primary metagenome ERZ764804 (study PRJEB28919, sample SAMN05720223) | activated sludge metagenome | isolation source: Anaerobic digester | place: Hong Kong... | reverse complement strand
CTTGAGTAGCTTTTCAATACCAGGTGAATTATTCATCTTGCACCTCGTATTTACTCTGCAACGTCACAAGGCCAACGGCCCACAAGCCGCGTTTATTGATACCTTCCCGAATGAGAAGGCGTAAGGTTTCGGATAAGTCCAACGCTTCCCGCTTGGAGATAACCCCCAGCGCTTCCCGTTCCTTATCGGATAACCTCACCGATACCCGAAAACTCTTATTCATTTGTCAGCCCCTTGACTGTCAGTATTGGGGTAATCAAAAAGAGCCGTTCCCGGCTCTCTTTGCATTTCCCTCTACTATTAACCAGTCTAACTTTTGGGAATCTTAGGGGGTGACTTTGTTTTCTCCAACAATTGTTGGATTAAGACATTCTTACGTTGATACAAAGCGTTCGGGGTCCTCGCCAATCGTTTTGCCAACTTACCCATTTCCCCATGATCTGTAAGCAGGATTAGCTTATCCTCATAAAACACACCATCCAATAAATTGCCAATGTTTAATCGAATCACAGTTTCAATATTATCCTCAACATCAGCCCGTACTGTCTTGCCGTCTTTATTATCCATTTGGAATTGCATCCAATCCAGGGCGTTTTGGATTGTTTCGGTATCAACTATGTTTGGGCCCTCGGCATTTTCATCATCGCTGCTATCTATGTCCCCTCCATAATGCTTTTTTCCTTTTTTATCGTTCCCGCTTATTGCCAATACATCACGTGAATCTAAGGTCGAGCCGTTTGTAAGGTCTTTTTCAATGGTTTTTCTTGTTTCCCTTCGAATAGCTTGGTCAAGTAATTTATCAAGAGCTAAGTATAATGATTCGTCCTCACCGCTATTTAGCAACCCTTCTGCAAGAAGATAATAATAAACTTGCGCTTTATCAGATTCGTATTCATCCAATGACAAGGCAAGGATGACGGCTGCTATTGCTATAGGCTTCCAGATTTTTTTATAACTCTCTTTGGAGCCAGAATAACCAGATTCGGTTAATAACTTATTCATCCAATATCTGTATAAAGTTCGTCTTTTTCTGGCAATTAAGGCATTCTCAGAATAGAAATTATCAATCAGCCGTTCTGCGGCTTCGTTGTCGTGATCGAAAAACACTTTTAGAAAATCGCCTAACCAATGGTTAGCAGGGGTCATTCTTTTTATATCATTCAATAAAATGCGGTATTCTTTTCCCAGCGCAACCAATTCAACGCCGGGCGCATAATCAACATCCTTCTTATCGGCTTTTTCTGAAAAATCTCGGAGTTCCGCGGCAATTTTTTCTTGCCATTCCCTCCGTATCTTTTCCATGTGCGTTTCGCCAATTGGCATTACTTTGCCTTGTGCTGCAAGCGATTCAAATTCATCGTACCATTGGCCAATTTTTTTTCTTTTATCGTCTTCCATGCCCGCCCCCAGTTGCAGATCGTTGCAGATACTTTGGAACGTATGGAAATTATGGCACGAATGCCGCAAAAAGGGCAAGGAAACAGGCGGATTCAGGCACAATTGGCACGATTGGCAAGCTTGTAAAGTATAATATGCCGCATTAGGCAACTTAGGATCATGTGCCGAAAGGCGTGAGGGTTCAAGTCCCTCATTCCCCACCAGAAAAGCAAACCGCCTCCAAAAATTGGAGGCGGTTTGCATATCAATATCAGCCAGCGGCATAAACAAAAATTGCTAAAAAGCAAGGCCGCCGCTTATGCCGTTTAGGAGCATCACGGCAGGTTCAAATGAATTCGGTTTTCTTAATATTTCGAGTTAGAGGTTCTCAAGCAGGTTTCCGGCAGCCAAAACAACAAAGCCAGCCAGAACAAGCCAGGGAGCAATGACGTTCATGGCAGCCACAAAGAAACCTATGAAACCGATCAAGGCTAAGCCAACTGCAATGTAGAAAGTGATGTTCTTCGGTGCACTAAGTTTCATAATTTTCTCCTCAAAATCGGCTAAATTGGGTTGAATTGAAAACAGGAGCTCCAAAAAAAATTGTACAAGATAAATATATAAATTACAACTGAAAAATGCTTAATTTTCTTCCGAATCCGATGGTTTTTTGAAAAAGTTTCCAGATAATAATCGCGTTGGACAGTGAGGGGCAATCTGATGCAATTCTTACGTTGCGAGGATAGAATATGATACGTATGGTATAATTCTACGCCGAAACGAAGCGAGCCAGGCTCGATTTTTCATGAGGAGCGGATGGTTCCCGCCGGTGATGGTTTATTTTGCACGCCACCTGGCGTGAGGGTTCAAATCCCTCTTTCCTCATTAGGTGATACATCTCTTTATAACATTGAATTGAAGGACTGGTAAATTGAAAATCGAAACCCAACCCCGCGAAGACCATCAGGTCAAAATTGTCGCCGAGTTCGACGCTGAAACCATGGAAGGCTTTAAGCGCCGCGCCGCTCGAAAGATATCTCAGGAAACCAAAATTCCCGGTTTCCGCCCCGGTAAGGCACCGTATGATATCGTTCGCCGCATGTATGGCGACGACGCCATTGAAAAACAGGCTGTTGAATTATTGATTGACGATCAATACGCCAAAGTCCTGGATGCGGCCGATGTCAAACCGGGTGCCCCTGGCGCGCTGGATGAAATTATCAGCACAGATCCCCTCAAGTTGAGCTTCATTGTTCCGCTTGCACCTGAAGTTGAGCTGGGCGATTATCATTCCATTCAGAAGCCATATGAACCACCCGCTGTCAGCGACGAACAGGTTTCCGAATACCTGCGCCGCATGCAGACCAGTTACGCAACTGCCGAACCGGTGGAGCGTGCCGCCGAAAAAGGTGACCTGGTGTATTACATGCTGAGCGGCCGCCTGGCAAATCCCGCCGAGGGCGAAGACCCCGAAGTGATCAAGGAAGGGCCAGCGCAGACCATCATCGGTGAAGATACCCTGTCAGACAAGGATTGGCCGTTTGTCGGTTTTTCAAACGAATTGATCGGCATGGTTGCTAACGGTGAAAAAGAAATTACCCACACATTTGGCGAGGATGACCGCGATGAAAAACTTCGCGGACGCGAAGTGATTCTCCGCATTGTCGTCCAAAGCATCAAAGCGTTGCATCTGCCCGAATTGGATGATGAATTTGCGCAATCGCTGGGTGAGTTCTCAACATTTGCCGAGTTGAAGGAAGCTGTCACAAAGCAATTGACCGAAAACAGCCGCCAGGAATACGACCAGAAGTATTTTGATGAATTGTTTGATGCAATTGCTGCAGGCGCGACCATCAAATATCCGCCCCAGGTGTTAGATGAAGAGAAGGAACATATCCTTGAACATCTCAACGAAGACTTGAGCAAGAACAACCTGGATCTGGATACCTACGTGAAGTTGATCAATACAACCAAAGAAGCTTTTTTGGCTGAGCAGGTCACCCCAGCAGCCAAAAAGCGACTGGTTCGATCCCTGCTAATGGAAGAACTTGGCAAAGCGGAAAAAATCCAACTGGCAGATGCAGATATCAACGAGGCAGTCAACGGCTCGCTGCGGCAACTCTCCGCCCAACCCGGTTTCGATCCCAAGAAAGTGAATGACCGTCTTGTGAATGCCATTGCGATGGACGCTGTTTCACGTTTATATAATCAGCGCATTCTCAGCCGGTTGAAATCCATCGCAACGGGTGAACCTGAAACAACAGTTGAGCCAGCGGCTGAAAAAATGCCCCAGCCTGAACAAACAGCCGATGGCGGTGAGGCCGAAGCGGCTGAAAAAGACGCGGCTGAATAAGTCCGCACCATAAACACCTAGGAGGGTTTATGTCCATTCCAAAAATCGAATCGGTCATCCCCATGGTCGTAGAGACCTCTGGCCGGGGTGAACGCGCATACGATATCTATTCTTTGCTGCTCAAGGAACGCATCATATTCCTCGGAACAGCCATCGACGACCAGGTTGCCAATGTAACTGTTGCACAATTGCTCTACCTGAGCAAAGAAGATCCGGAACGCCCCATTCAGATGTACATTAACTCACCGGGCGGCCAGATTTATGCCGGATTGGCGATTTATGACACCATGCAGATGATCCCCAATAAGATCAGCACTGTGGCCGTCGGCGTGACTGCCTCCTTCGGCACCGTCCTTCTGACCGCCGGAACAAAGGGCCAGCGCTACGCGCTGCCGCATGCCACCATCCATATGCATCAGCCTCTGGGTGGTGCGCAAGGTCAGGCCTCAGACATCGAAATTCAGGCTCGGGAAATCTTGCGCCTCAAAACCCGACTGAATGAGATCATGTCGAATGCCACCGGTAAATCGCTGGAAGTCATTCAACGTGACACCGAGCGCGATTTCTACCTGGACGCCGCACAGGCTGTGGAATATGGCCTGGTCGATCAGGTTTTGGTACCGCCGCAAAAGTAATCACACCGGATATCCCATAATCGCAAGCCGGATGGCCCAACGCTATCCGGCTTGCGTGCAAATTTGAGGTCATATGCAACCAAAATCCCCAATACGTGCACTAATTTTGGATATGGACGGTGTGCTCTGGAAAGACAAAGAGCCTATTGGCGACTTGCCTGCAATCTTCACTAGATTGCAATCCAGGAATATCCGAGTGATCCTGGCAACCAACAATGCCACCCGCACGCCGGACCAGTACGTTCAAAAGCTGGCCAGATTTGGGGTTGTCATCGATCCAGGAAGCATTATCACTTCAGCCAACGCGACCGCCCATAAACTGAAAAAGAATTTTCCAGAAGGCGGACCGGTTTTCATTATCGGCGAGGAGGGTCTCATCATGGCCTTAGGTGAACAGGGCTTTTGGCAAGCGAAGAGTCATGATCATCCACTCGCTATCGTTGCCGGTTTGGATTTACACATCACATATGAAAAGCTAAAGCAGGCTACCCTGCTCATCCGCAGCGGTGTGCCGTTCTATTTCACAAATCCAGACCGTACATTTCCCACCCCGCAAGGATTGATTCCTGGTGCCGGTTCAATTATGGCCGCTTTAGTCACCGCAACTGATGTCCAACCGCACCTGGCCGGCAAACCCTCGCCAGATATGTATCTCATGGCGATGGAACGGCTTAACATGGCGGCACAGGAAGTCCTGGCGGTAGGCGACCGCCTGGAAACGGACATCCTTGGCGGTCAAAGAGCCGGGTGCCAGACTGGTTTGGTCCTCAGCGGTGTTGCCACGCAAATGGATTTGGCTGAATGGGAACCTAAACCCGACTTCGTTGCTGCCAACTTAGATCAGTTAACGCTTATGATATAGTAATGAATATGAACACACCAAATTCGGGCAAACCACTGGTTTATGATTTGGACCTGGACGAGCTCACCGGGCTGGTTCAATCCTGGGGTGAGCCTGCTTACCGCGCCAGGCAAATCTGGCAGGGCATCTATTGCCAGTTATGGCAGTTGCCAGAGGATTTCACCACCCTGTCCGCAAAACTGCGTGCCAGGATGTCAGAAGCATTGGAATTTTCAAGTTTACATCCAACGGCGGTTCTTAAATCCAGCGATAAGCAAACCGTGAAGACGCTGTTTCACCTTTCCGACAAGCGCGCTATCGAAGCTGTTCTGATGCGTTACGAACACCGGCAAACGCTGTGCATCTCCTCTCAGGCTGGCTGTGCCATGGGCTGTTCGTTTTGCGCCACCGGTCAAATGGGTTTTAAGCGCCACCTCTCAAGCGGCGAGATCGTGGAGCAGGTGCTTTATTACGCACGAATGCTGAAAGCAGAGGGCAAAGTCGTTACAAATGTTGTAGTGATGGGCATGGGCGAGCCTTTCCACAATTATGAAAACACGCTTGCTGCAATTGACCGTTTGAATCACCCCGATGGGTTCAACCTGGGGGCCAGGCGTTTCACAATTTCCACGGTTGGCTTGGTGCCCATGATCCGAAAATTCGCTGCAGAAAAGCGCCAGATCAATCTGGCGATCAGCTTGCATGCCGCGGATGATGCATTGCGTTCAAGCATGATGCCAGTCAACAATAAGTATCCAATAGCCGAACTGATTCAGGCTTGCCGCGATTATGTTGAAGCCACCGGGCGTCGTCTTACGTTCGAATGGGCATTGATTCAAGGCGTCAATGACTCACCGGAACAGGCGCGCGCGCTGGCTGGCCTTCTAAAGGGCTTGTTATGCCACGTCAATGTGATTCCATTAAATCCCACCAGTAAATTTCAAGGCACAGGCAGCACCCGCCAACGAGCCGAAGCATTTCAGGCTGAACTGGAAGGCGCAGGGATTCCCTGCACTGTACGCATGCGTAGAGGCATCGACATCCAGGCTGGTTGCGGGCAATTAGCCACCGAACATGGTAACTGACTGCCGCTCAAGCCTGTGATATAATCACTCGCCGGGGAGCTTATGTTCAATAAATGGATTGAAGGACTAAATCGCACGCGCAAGGTAGCTTTTGGCCGCCTGGCGACGCTTTTCGGCGCCACGGAAATTTCCGCTGAAACATGGGACGAGCTGGAAGCCATCCTGATCCAGGCAGATTTGGGCGTAGAAACAACCGAATCAATTCTCTCTGCGTTGCAATCCAAAGTGGCGAAGGAAGGTCTAACCAAAACCGCTGAACTTCAGGAAAGCCTGCGGATCGAATTGATTCAAAGGTTGGATCCTGCCCCCACCCTGGACCTGGAGGCACATACCCCGGCCATTGTTTTGATCGTTGGTGTCAATGGTTCCGGAAAAACAACCACCATCGCCAAATTGGGACGCAAGTTCGCACTTCAAGGCAAAAAGGTGCTGCTTGCTGCCGCAGACACATACCGGGCAGCAGCGGTCGACCAGCTGCAAGTGTGGGGCGAACGTTTGAATTTACCCGTCATTGCCGGCCAGCCAGAAGGCGACCCCGGCGCAGTTGCTTTTGATGCAGTCCAGGCTGCCCTTTCACGAAAGATGGACATTGTGCTGGTCGATACCGCTGGCCGGCTGCACACGCGCTTCAACCTGATGGAGGAACTCAAAAAGGTCCACCGTGTGGTTGGAAAAGCCCTGCCAGGCGCGCCGCATGCAACCTGGCTGGTTCTGGACGCTACAACCGGCCAAAATGCCCTTCAGCAAGCGCGTGCATTTAAAGAAACCGCACAGGTGAGCGGAATCATTTTGGCAAAGCTCGATTCATCCGCAAAAGGCGGCATGGCTTTTGCGATTCAAAAAGAATTGGGGCTGCCCATCCTTTTTGCCGGTTTGGGTGAACGCCCCGAAGATTTGCAACCCTTTGACCGGGAAGCCTTTGTTGATGGCATTCTCGGACTCAACAAATAGCTGGAGGAATTATGCAAGACCTGATCGACCGTCTTCGCAGCGCTGCGGGACGCATCCATGAATTAATGGTGCATCTTTGACCTGCCTGGAAAAGAAGCGGAAATCGCCGACCTGCAGAAAAAATCTGAAGATCCTGATCTCTGGAACGATCGCGAGCATGCCCAACGCGTGATGAAGAACCTCGCCGACTTGCGTGATGAGCTGGAAGGCTGGAAAAAACTTGAAAAACGCATCACGGATGCTTTGGAACTGGCAGAGATGGAAGAAGAGAGCCTGAGGCCGGATCTGGAAGCTGAGTTGGCTCCTATTGAAAAAGAACTCGAACAGCGCGAATTAAGCACGCTGCTCTCAGGGCCGTATGATAAAGGTGACGCGCTGCTCACCATCAGTTCAGGCGCTGGCGGCACCGAATCCAACGATTGGGCCTCCATGCTACAGCGCATGTACCTGCGCTGGATAGAACGCCGTAATTTTGAAGCGGAAGTGCTGGATCTTACGGAAGGTGAAGAGGCAGGTATTAAGAGCGTAACCATTGCGGTAAAAGGCCGCCTGGCTTACGGATTCTTACGCGCAGAAAAAGGCGTTCACCGCCTGGTGCGGCTCTCACCCTTCGATTCTGCGCATCGACGTCACACCTCCTTTGCTCAAGTGGAGGTTCTCCCCGAGGTTACCGCGGAAAACGCCACCGTACAAATCAACCCGGATGATCTTCGTATTGATGTTTACCGCTCTGCAGGAGCTGGCGGCCAAAACGTGCAAAAAAACTCTACCGCGGTGCGGATCACGCACATTCCCACCGGTATCGTTGTTTCCTGCCAAAATGAGCGCTCGCAGATGCAAAACAGAGAAAGCGCCATGCGTGTTCTCCAGGCTCGTCTGGAGGACCTTGCTCAGCAAGAACGCGAAAAAGAGCTGGCTAACCTGCGCGGCGAATACGTAAAAACTGAATGGGGCAGCCAGATTCGCTCATATGTCCTGCACCCATACCAGATGGTCAAAGACCACCGTACGGACTATGAGGTCGGAAATGCTCAGGCAGTCCTGGAAGGCGACCTGGACGGCTTTATTGAAGCCTACCTGCGCTGGCGGTTAAACCCAAAAACCGGTTAACGAACCTCCCCGCTGACCAACAGCGGGGAAGTTTATTTAATCCAGGATCTCTGCCAGTTCGATTAGTTTTGGATCCACCGTTTTCTTGTTTTGCACCACCACTTCCAATGGCGTCGTCACAATTTCACTTTTAATCAACCCCGTGAGCACACCGGTTTCGCCGCGGGCCAGCGCTTCGGTTGCGCCGGCACCGAGTCGACTCGCAAGGATGCGGTCAAATGCGCTTGGGCTGCCGCCACGCTGCACATGTCCCAGCGTGGTACTGCGCAAGTCAAAGCCTAGGCGTTCTCGATGCTGGCTAAAATATGCAACCAATTTTTCAGCGTTATATTCAGCCCCTTCGGCCACAACGATGATGGCATGCGCCTTGCCCTTCTGGTACGAAACACGCAGCTTCTCAGCAATCTGATCCGGCGTGACTTTCACTTCAGGAATCACCGCCATTTCAGCACCGCCGGCCAGCGCTGACATGAGCGCCAAATAGCCGCAGCCGCGTCCCATCACCTCGATCAAGAATGCACGCTGATGCGACGAAGCAGTGATTTTTAACCGATCAATCGCCTCCAGCGAAATATTCAGGGCAGTATCCACGCCGATCGTGATCTCAGATCCATATAGATCGTTATCAATTGTCGAGGCGATCCCAACCACCGGAAAACCATGTTGGTGCAAAGCGTATGAACCAGTTTGCGAACCGTTTCCACCAATCACCACCAAGCCGTCAATTCCAAGTTCATTCAGGTTACGAATGGCCTTGATTTGACCTTCCTCGGTCTTAAACTCCTGAGAGCGGGCGCTGCCCAGCACGGTGCCTCCGCGCTGGATGATGCCACCAACATCACGCGCACCCATTGGAAAAATTTTGCCGTTGATCAGGCCTTCATAGCCGAGTTTGACTCCGTATGCCTCCCATCCACGTGAAATAGCCGTCCGCACAACTGCACGTATGGCGGCATTCATACCTGGCGCATCGCCCCCACTGGTTAACACAGCAATCCGCTTCATCGGGCTTTCCTCCTGGCGATAATTCAAACAAATATACTGTAGAAATTCTAGCACGGTTTTTAAAGTTATGACACTCAGAGGCTCAGATTAGGCTAAATTGCAGTGTCAGAATTGTGATCGGTTTTGATACAATGCCAAATAATTCAATTAATCAGCTTGAATCAACTGCATCCGCAAGTGACATTCCATTCCCGAAGGGAACACAATGACAGAGTTCCGGATCAGGCAGCACCCCATTTTACCCATCCCCGAAAAGGATGAAATTGTATTCTTCTGGCAAGGGCAAAGGTTAACCGCACAAAAGGGCGAAACCATAGCTTCTGCACTATTTGCGCACGGCATTCGCGTCTTTGGCCACCATCCCCGAGACCACTCACCCCAGGGCCTGTTTTGCGCGAACGGCCAATGTTCGCAATGCATGGTCATTGCCAATGACAAGCCATTGAAGGCTTGCATGGAGCTGGTTGAGGAGAATATGCAGGTTTATCCGATGGAAGGCCTGCCCAACCTTCCGAAAGTAAACAATGTCCCTGTAATGAACCCCGTCAAGGAGATAGAAATACCGGTGTTGATCATCGGCGGCGGTCCATCGGGCCTTTCGGCTGGAATTGAGCTGGGAAAACGGGGCATCCACGCCCTTTTGGTGGATGATAAACATCGTTTGGGCGGAAAACTGGTGCTTCAAACCCATCGTTTTTTTGGTTCAACCAATGCTGTGTATGCCGGTACCCGCGGTATTGACATCGCCACGCGGCTGGAAGAGGACTTACGACAGTATCCGTCCATCGAGATCTGGACACAGAGCACGTGTCTGGCTGTCTTCAGTGATCAAAAGGTGGGAATCCTTAAGCATGGCGAAGAATATGTACTGATCAAGCCTCAAATACTCCTGGTGGCAAGCGGCGCACGAGAGAAATTTCTTGCCTTCAAAGGCAACACCCTGCCAGGCGTTTTTGGCGCCGGCGCTTTCCAGACTCTTGTCAACCGCGACCTGGTGAAACCAGCAGAAAAGCTGTTCATCATCGGCGGCGGCAATGTTGGCCTCATTGCGGGGTATCATGCCCTGCAAGCTGGCATCGGAGTGGTTGGCCTGGCTGAAGCAATGCCCGAATGCGGTGGCTATAAGGTGCATAAAGATAAGCTGACCCGCATGGGTGTGCCAATCTACACCTCCCACACAGTTCTAAGCGCTAACGGCCGGGACAAGGTTGAATCGGTCACAATTGCGAAAGTGGATGCAAATTTCAAGCCCATACCGGGCACCGAAAAATCATTCGAATGTGACAGCATTCTGGTTGCTGTTGGCTTAGACCCGGTTAACGAGTTCTACCTCAAGGCGAAGGATTTTGGCATGAAAGCATTTGTTGCCGGTGACGCCGAAGAAATAGCCGAAGCCTCTGCAGCGATCTTCTCCGGTAAAATTCGCGGGGGCGAAATAGCTCAAGCCCTCGGCATCGCCACCGAAGAGATCCCGCGAACCTGGTATCGCACCAGTGAAATTCTTAAATCCCGTCCCGGCCGCACTATCAGTGAAGAATTGCCAGAAGTGACAGCCGGTGTACTGCCAATTATCCATTGCACCCAGGAAATTCCTTGTAACCCCTGTTCCTCGCTCTGCCCGCACGGCTTAATTTTTGTAGATACCAAGGACATCCGCCAAATTCCAAGCTTTCTAGGCAACAGCTATTGTTGCGAAGCGTGTGAGCGCTGTGTAGCTGGCTGCCCTGGTCTGGCCATCACGCTGGTCGACTCCCGCGGAAACCCTGCCATGCCTATCGTCTCTATTCCTTACGAATTCACGCGAGAGGAGATCCGCAAATCGGATATTGTCACGGTGCTGGATACAGAAGGCACACCGCTCGCCGATCTAGAGGTCCTATCAGTCCATAGCATCGCCAATATTGATCGCACACTCGTTGTGCAAGTTCAAGCACCGCAGGAAATTGCCAACCGCATCGCTGGTATTCGCGTGCAAGAACCTTCTGTGACCCAGCCCCTTGATCAATACATCGACCACATTGCCGACGACATGATCGTTTGCCGCTGCGAGCGCGTTACTGCAGGTGAATTGCGTGATCTGATCCGGCGCGGCTATCGTGATATGAACGAGATCAAAATTGTCACCCGTGCTGGTATGGGTGCGTGCGGTTCCAAGACATGTAATGCAATCATTCACCGCCTCTTCAAAGAAGAAGGCATCGCCAACGAAGAAATCACCGAAGGGACCAAGCGCCCTGTTTTCGTCGAGGTGTCGCTAGGAACATTCGCCGGCGAAGAAAAGCAGGAGCAACGCCAATGACAGCCACCACCATTCCCCATTACGATGTAATCATCATCGGCTCTGGCTCCACGGGCACACCCACCGCTTTTTCGATGGCTCAAGCCGGGCTTAAAGTGCTCGTCCTGGACCAATGTTCCAGCGTTGGTCAGGAATCCAACAAAAAAGCCATCGGCGGTATCCGCGCAACACATTCAGATCCGGCCAAAATTCGCCTTTGCCTTCGCAGTATTGAAATCTTCTCTACGTGGAAAGAAATTTACGGCGATGATATCGAATGGTTCAAAGGCGGTTACGCCTTTCCGGCGTACAGGGAACGTGAGGAAAAAATCCTAAAGGACTTACTGGCAACCCAAAAAACCTACGGTCTCAATATCAACTGGCTAAATAAGGAACAGATGCTGGAGGTTGCGCCAGATCTCAATCCCGTGGATTTATTAGGTGGCACATTCTCCCCCGACGATGGCAGCGCCTCTCCGCTCCTGGCAGCGCACGCGTTTTACCGGCAGGCACTCAAGCGCGGCGCCGAGTTTCGGTTCAATGAGCCCGTACAGGAAATTATTCTAACCGGAGGTCGGGTAGCAGGCGTCCGCACCAACCATGGTACGTACGGAGCGGATGTAGTGGTTAATGCAGCCGGCGCGTGGGCCAATCCAATTGGCAAGCTTGTCGGCCTGGATTTGCCGGTTCGCCCCGACAGCCACGAGGCAGCCATTACTGAGCCCGTTGCGCACTTCCTTGACCCGATGATCGTGGATATACGCCCCGCCCCGGGTTCAGCCAACTATTACTTCTATCAACACCTCACCGGACAGATCATCTTCTGCATCACGCCCAGCCCAAATAAATGGGGCTATGATGAGCGTGAGACCAGTGAATTTCTTCCGATGGTTTCACGTCGAATGATTGAAATCATGCCGCGTTTAAAGAACATCCGCGTCCGCAGAACCTGGCGCGGTCTCTATCCGATGACTCCAGACGGCGCACCGTTGATCGGTTGGGCTCAGGATGTGCCAGGCTTTTTGCTGGCAGTAGGTCTTTGCGGTCAGGGATTCATGATGGGTCCAAGCATTGGCGAGTTATTAACCCGCATGGTTACCAACCAGATGGTGCCAGAAGATGCGGAAACACTTGCCATTGTTTCGCCGTACCGCAAATTTGCAGGCCAGGAAAAGCTTCAATAGGCTGAAATCAACTTTCGCATTGAGAGCGGATGGACAATCCGCTCTCTTTTTGTAAAAATAGAAAAGGGATGTAAAATACCAGACGATGAAGATTAAAGGCATCATCTTTGACTATGACGGTTTGTTGGTGGATACCGAAACGCCGCAGCTTCGTTCCTGGCAGCAGATTTACGCAGCGCACGGCGCGCAATTGCATTTGCAGGAATGGGTTCAATGCCTGGGCACATCTGCCGATGCTTTTGACCCCATCGCTGATCTGAGATCAAAAACTGCCAAACCAATTGACGCCGAGGATCTGTTCATGCAGCAACGGTCTCAGGTAGACCGCGCGCTGGCAAAGGAACCGCTTCGCCCAGGAATTTCACTGCTTCTGGAGGCGGCCCGCCAGGAAAACCTGAGGCTGGCGATTGCATCGAGTTCCAACCGATCATGGGTTCAAGCCGGATTGGAGCGCACCAAGGTACTGGATTTCTTTCCGGTTATTTGCACCTCTGAGAATGTCAAGCAGGTTAAGCCCAACCCCGAACTTTACCTGCTCGCCTTAGCACAGATGGGACTTACAGCAAGTGATGTACTGGCATTTGAGGATTCTCCCAATGGCATCCGCGCGGCCAAATCAGCCGGATTGTTCTGCGTTGCTTATCCCAACGCCATTTCAAGGCAGCTTGACCTCTCTCAGGCCGATATGCTCCTTGAAACAATAGATGAGGACACTTTACAGAATATTCTTAGCAACCATTTCACCAGGCGAAGTAATTGAGTGCATCGTACTCAATTCGAACATGTGTAAAAGACGACCTGCATCCTGTAATCGCCGCAGGAAAGTGATATACTATCAAATTCAAAAGTAAGATCATTCGGAAGCGTGCTGATGCAAACTTCATTTATCGATGGATTAATGCAATCGCTGCCTGATTCGTATTCTCTGGTGGATCGGGAGCTCATTCAGCGCGCGTATAACTTTGCCGAAAAAGCGCACGCCACCCAAAAACGTGCCTCCGGCGAACCCTACATCACCCATTGCGTGGCGGTCGCCTCAATACTGGTCGATATGCGTGTTCCCCCGGCGGTTGTTGCTGCCGGACTTTTGCACGACACAGTCGAGGATACCGAGGTCACACTCTTGGATATCCGCCGCGAGTTTGGCGAAGAAGTGGCCAAACTGGTCGACGGCGTAACAAAATTGACTAACCTGCCGCGGGTGTCGCGCGCCGATCAGCATGAGCAGGTGCTTCAAGCCGAGGTTGCAGCGGTGGGCAGTCCTAAAGAATCTGCTGCGGCTGAATCCGCAGCGATGGAAGCATCTGCATTGCGGAGTCGAAAACGCGACCTGGCAAATGAAACTCTGCGCAAGGTATTCCTTGCCATGGGCGAAGACGTGCGCGTTGTTTTGATCAAACTAGCTGACCGGCTTCACAACATGCGCACCCTGGGCTACATGCCCGAGAACAAACGCGCCCGGATTGCCCGGGAGACCCTGGAAATTTTTGCTCCATTGGCCAATCGCCTTGGTATCTGGCAGGTCAAATGGGAACTCGAAGATTTAGGGTTCCGTTATACCAATCCAGAGAAATACAAGGAAATAGCAGAAAACCTGGCCGAGCGGCGCGTCGACCGTGAAAAACAAATCGAGCAAATCACAACGCGGCTGGCAAAACTCCTTGAAGAGCACAAAATTAAAGCTGAGATCACCGGACGACCGAAGCACATCTATTCGATCTACCATAAAATGATGGATCGCGGCAAAGCTTTTGACATGGTGTTAGACCTGCGCGGCGTGCGGCTAATGGTTCCTGATATCCCATCCTGTTATGCGGCGCTGGGAGTCATCCATACGCATTGGCGGCCCATCCCGCATGAATTTGATGACTATATCGCCGCGCCAAAGGATAACTTTTACCAATCGCTGCACACCGCAGTCATTTATGACGATGGCAAACCGCTCGAGGTACAAATCCGGACGCCAGAAATGCACCAGAACGCTGAATACGGCATCGCAGCGCACTGGCGCTACAAAGAAAAAAAATCTGGCAAGGATGAGATTTACGAACAGCGTATCAATTGGCTGCGCCGGTTGATGGAATGGCGGCAGGAGGTCGAGGACGCTGCTGAATTCGTGGACGGCATGAAGACCGATGTCTTCCAGGATCGAGTGTATGTATTTACCCCGCGTGGTGATATCATCGACTTGCCAGCCGGCTCAACGCCAATCGATTTTGCTTATCACGTACACACCGAAATTGGCCATCGCTGCCGCGGTGCGAAGATCAATGGCAAGCTGGTCAACCTGGACTATGTCTTGAAAACTGGCGACCAGGTAGAAGTGTTGACCGCCAAGCAGGGCGGACCGAGCCGCGACTGGTTGAACTCTAACCTGGGTCTGGTCAAAACACAGCGCGCCCGCAGCAAAATCCGTCAATGGTTCAAAGATCAAGACCGTGAGCAAAACCTTTCCCAGGGGAAAGCGTTACTCGAACGGGAACTCCGCCGGCTTGGCATGAGCGATATCGACCTCGATAAGTTCGCCCGGCAGCTCGATTACAAAAACGCCGAAGATTTGCACGTTGCCCTGGGCTGCGGCGATATTTCTCTCGGGCGGATTATGAACCGGCTCAGCGAGCTGGACAGCGAAAAACGAGAGTTCGACCTGCTCCCCGAGACCCACCCCATCAGCGATTCGCGCACAGGCGGTAATGGTGTAAACGTCCTGGGTCTCAAGGGAATTCTGACGACAATCGCACATTGTTGCAACCCCGCGCCTGGCGATGAAATCATTGGATACGTCACCCGCGGCCGCGGAGCAACCATCCATCGACTCGATTGCCCAAACATACTGCGCCTCATCGACCGCGAGCGGTTGGTCAAGGTTTCCTGGGGTGAAGTCAAGAAGACTTATCCCATAACCATTGAGATTAAAGCCTACGACCGTCAAGGCTTAATGGGTGACATCTCGGCGATCCTTGCAAATGAAGGCATCAACCTGATCGATATCGCCATAAAACTAGCCCATAACCTGGCCACCATTAAACTGGTCATCGAAGTGGGCGACATTACACAACTCAGCCGAACTTTGACGCGCATCGAAAACTTGCCGAACGTCATGGAAGCTCATCGTCTGAAACCTGGCTAGACCGGAGAGTGCATTGGCATCCCTTCTGTCAGTTCGTGAAGCCCAATCCATCCTGCTCGATAGCATCCACGTTCTTAGTGCTGAAACCGTAGCCATTCGATCAGCAAGAGGCCGCGTCCTCGCCGAAACGCTGGATGCTAAATACGACATGCCCTTTTTCACCAATTCCAGCGTAGATGGTTTCGCTGTGCGGGCAGTTGATACGATCAACGCCAGCCTTGAAAAAGCGATTGATCTCGAGGTTGTGGGCGATATCCCGGCAGGCAGCTCATCCAATATCGCCATCCATGCAGGCCAGGCTGCCCGCATCATGACTGGCGCTGCGCTCCCGAATGGCACGGATGCCGTTGTGATGGTTGAAGCCACCGATCATTTCCACCGCGGTTCGGACAGCCCTTTGCCAAAGCAAGTACGAATTCATGCCCCTGTCCATCCCGGCGATTCAATCCGCCCGCGCGGGCAGGATGTTTCCGCTGGAGCAAGGCTTTTTTCAATCGGCCATTTGTTGCGCCCTCAGGACATTGGTTTGCTTGCATCTCAGGGCTATGCAAATGTTTTAGTTTATCGCCAGCCAAGAGTTGCGCTCCTTTCCAGCGGGGATGAACTAATGGATCCCTCTCAACCACTTACCCCGGGTAAGATTTACGATGCGAACACTTACCTCCTCAGTACCATGCTGGAGGAGCACGGTGCTGTGGTGACTTCGGCTGGTTTTGTGCAGGATGATGAAGCCAGCATCCGGGAAAAATTGGACGAAATGGTGGCAACTGACATAGACCTGCTGATTACTTCCGCAGGCGTGAGCGTTGGTGCTTACGACTATGTTCGTAAAGTCATCATGCAAAGTGGCGAACTCATCTTCTGGAAAGTAAATATGCGCCCCGGCAAACCTCTGGCCTTTGGGAATTACCGCGGCATACCAGTGATTGGATTACCGGGCAACCCTGTATCAGCTTTTGTTGGTGGTCTGCTCTTCGTTGTTCCGGCGATAAGGAAGATGTGTGGGGATGTTGAATTTCGAAATCAGGAAATACAAGCAACCCTGCTTGAGCCGGTCGAATCGGACGGGCGCGAGAGTTACCTGCGGGCTAATCTTGAGTATCAGAATGGAAAACCTTTCGTCCGGTTATCGGGACACCAGGGATCGGCGAATTTATTTGCATTAACCCGCTCAAATGCTTTACTGATTTTGCCCTCTGGGGTAAAATCGCTTCCTGCCGGATTTACTGTGAAATTGTATCCTTTATCGAATAGAGAATTGACCGGTCAATAATGAAAGCAGACAAACTAAGGATTTGGAGCCTGGTCATCGCAGGCATTGGCCTTCTCAATGCTGTGTACCTTATCATCCTAAAATACACCAACAACAAAGGCATGTGCCTTCAAGGTATTGGAGATTGTTGGTCAGTCAACATCAGCCGGTATTCCATGATTGGCGGGATTCCTGTCGCTGTTTTAGGTGCAATTGGTTTTCTTGCCATTATCACCCTCTTGCTTCTTGAATCAAAAGAGGGCTTCTTGAGAGAGCAGGGTGTCCTGATCAACTTTGGCTTAACCCTTATCGGTGTACTCTTTTCGGCATATTTGACATATCTCGAAATCGCGGTTATTCGCGCAATTTGCCCATTTTGTGTGCTCTCAGCGATATGCATGGTGGTCTTATTTGGGCTGACCCTGGCAAGGATCACACCCACTAAGACAGATGAAAAATAACAGGCAGGAGGATTAAGATGCCAAAAATTCGTTGCCACTACATCGATTGCGCCTTCCTCGATGAAGGCTATTGCAGTGCCGCAATGGTCGAGTTGGACCCGGATGCGGGCTGCAAAACCTACTCTCCCACAGCAGAAGCTGTCGATGAAAGCGATTGGGATGAGGAAGAAGAAGAAGAATTGGAAGAATGGGAAGAACTCGAAGACGAAGATGAAGAAGATGATGTCTGGATGGATGATGAGGACGAAACAACTTATCAATAACCTCCCATGCCTGAAGTTACAAAATGACTCATTGACTTAACAAATGGTTCAGCTCAACCCCGGGTAAACCGGGGTTGAAGTTTTGATTGAAGTTTTCATCACATGAAACACTCATCGCAATCTGATCTCAAGCACAATGTCCTTGTAAATATTCTTGACGGCGGTTTTTTTGGTCTTGGGATAGGATTTGGTAGTTTTACAACGATACTGCCGTTGTTCATCTCTACCATGACTGACTCGGCCATTCTGGTCGGCCTGGTACCCGCCATCCATAACATGGGCTGGCTGCTTCCCCAATTGTTTACATCGAAAACCATTGGCCGCTTACCCTTACTTAAACCATTGGTTATCCTCAACACAATTCATGAGAGAGTCCCTTTCCTGATTCTTGCGCTTATTGCCTGGAAGCTGCCCCAGATGGGTACCACCGCCGGATTAATTCTCACATTCCTTGCATTAACCTGGCAGGGAATTGGCTCTGGCCTAACAGCCAACCCATGGCAAAACATGATCGGAAAGGTTATCCGGCCGGATTTTCTCGCAACTTTTTTTGGCCTGCAATCTGCCGCCGCCAACCTGCTTTCCAGCTTTGGCGCGTTTACCGCCGGGATCATTCTGGATAGAAACAACGGTACCCAAGGCTTTGCGCTGTCTTTTTTGGCAGCCTTTATTTTCATGATGATTAGCTGGTTTTTTATCAGGCAAACCCGCGAACAACCCACGCCGCGAAGTGAAAATCAAGATCAACAGACGTCCCTATGGCAATCTATCCGTGAAATCTTTGTGAATAACAAGCCTTTCATCTGGTTTCTGGCAAGCCGTCTGCTTTATTACCTGGGCATGATGGCTTTTGCCTTCTTTATCGTGTACGCTGTACGAAAGCTTGGCATGAGCGAGATCGAGGCCGGAGTGCTGACATCAGTTTTGCTTATCACACAAATGGCAGCCAACCTGATCCTTGGTCGAATTGCAGATAAATGGAGCCGCAAGGGCGTAATTGAGGTGGGCGCAATTGCGGCTTTGGCGAGTTGTGTTCTGGCATGGCTTGCACCTAATACCATTTGGTTTTACCCGGTCATCATCCTTGAAGGCATTGCCAACACAGCCTTCTGGACCATTGGTTTCCCCATTTTGCTTGAATTTGGGTCTGAAGAACAACGCCCCATGTTTGTCGGTCTGGGCAATACGCTTGTCGCACCTGTAGCCATATTATCGCCCATCCTGGGTGGTTGGCTGGCCGACAGCATGAGTTACCCGGTCGCTTTTCTCATCAGTGCGATTTTTGGATTAGCTGCCGCGGTCATCCTGCACTTTTTTGTCACTGATCCAAAATCCCGTCACAAACCTGCTGTGAAAATCAGCTAGTTATGCAATATGCCATACAAAAAGCGGAGCCTGAAGGTTCAGGTTCCGCTTCTGTTGATAAAGAGTAAGGCCAGGGCGCGCTAATCAGCGATTATCCCTTGCCTGTTTGCTCAATCTTTCCCCAGGTATCACGAAGGCCAACGGTGCGGTTAAAAACTAACTTGCCGTCTTTCGAGTCTGGATCAACCGTAAAATAACCGGTGCGTTCAAATTGGAAATGGCTCCCAGGAATTGCATCTTTCAAGGCTGGTTCAACAAAACATGAATCCAGCACTTGCAGAGAATTTGGATTGATAATCGCATCCAGGTCGCCATCATCCGGCCGCTCGGTGGTGAACAACTGATCATACAAGCGCACTTCAACCGGTAGTGCATGTTGTGCTGATACCCAATGGATCGTTGATTTCACCTTCCGACCGTCCGGCGTGTTCCCGCCACGCGTGTCAGGATCATACATACAATGAACTTCGACAATGTTTCCAGCAGAATCCTTGACCACACTGGTGCATTTCACCAGGTATGCATATCGCAGGCGAACCTCGTTGCCAGGGAACAGGCGGAAATACTTCGGCGGCGGCGTCTCACGGAAATCATCCTGATCGATGTACAAGACCTTCGAAAAGGGCACTTTGCGTGTGCCGGCTGAGGGATCTTCAGGATTGTTAATCGCCTCCATTTCTTCCACCAGGTCATCCGGGTAATTATCGATGATCAGTTTGAGCGGATTGAGCACAGCCATGCGTCTCAGAGCTATCTTATTCAAATGATCGCGGATCACGGCTTCAAACTGCGCCATTTCAACCCAACTGTCATTCTTCGTCTCGCCCAGGCCGGTGACAAAATCAATGATCGCGCTGGGCGGCACACCGCGCCGGCGTAGGCCGCGCAGGGTGGTCAACCTCGGATCATCCCAACCACGCACCACGCCAGTTTCCACCAACTTGCGGAGCTTACGCTTGCTCATCATCGCGTAAGTCAGGTTTAATCGGGAAAATTCAATTTGGCGGCTGGGAAAAGCGTTTAATTTCTGTAAAAACCACTCATACAGCGGCCTGTGAATGATATATTCGTTCGAACAAAGCGAATGCGTGATGCCTTCCATCGAATCGTTTTGACCGTGCGACCAGTCATACATCGGGTAAATGTGCCACTTGTTGCCCGTTCGGTGGTGCGGAACATTCATGATGCGGTACATCACCGGGTCGCGCAAGAGAATATTCGGGCTCTGCATATCAATCTTGGCACGTAAAACCCGGCTGCCTTCCTCAAATTCACCGTTCTTCATCCGCTCAAGCAAATCGAGGTTTTCTTCGACAGACCGGTTTCGATATGGTGAATCCACGCCTGGTTTCAACGCCGCGGCGGTCTCGCTCCACTTCGTGCCCTTGGGCAAAGTACCTCGGTTGGCGCTCATTTCTTCCTGCGTCTGGTCGTCCACATAAGCTAACCCCATCTTCACTAGGCGGACAGCCCATTCATATAGCAGATCGAAATAATCCGACGCAAAGGTCACCTTCACCCACTTGATGCCCAGCCAGGCCGCATCTTCCATGATCGCATCGACAAATTCGGTTTCCTCTTTGGCAGGATTGGTGTCGTCAAAGCGTAGGTACAACTCTCCGCCAAATTCCTGGGCAGCAAAATAATCAATCAGGAATGCCTTGCAGTGTCCTATGTGCAAATAGCCGTTCGGTTCAGGTGGCAGACGAGTCCGGACATAGGTAAAACGGCCATTCTTCAAATCTTCCGCAATCGCTTCGCGGATGAAACTGGGGATACGACTGGTCGGTGATTTCTCTTCCATGTCAAAACCTTCTCAGGAAAGTAAAATAAGTTCGTTTACAAGAATTTATGGATTGTACAACCGATCTTTGGTTACTGCAATCCTGCCCGGCCAGGGTGCTGCATTGGAACAAAATGCAACGTCCGATTTCCGAATAACCAGAAACCTCCTAGGCCGATAATCTTACGGGCTTAGGAGGTCCCTGATCACTGGTGATTGGCTGGGGGTAAAGGATTCGAACCTCTACAAGCACATCCAGAGTGTGCTGTCCTGCCATTAGACGAACCCCCAATTATCTTGCGACCCGTATTATACGTCAGGTCGATTTTTACGTCTAGGGTTAAGCGCAAATTTATTTAGCGGTTTTGGACAAAGCCTCCAATAATGCAATGGCGGTTTTCATCCTGGCAAGAACGGTTTCCCGTCCAACGATCTCCATGCTCTCAAACAACGGTGGGCTGACACGCTGCCCTGTGATGGCAACCCGCATAATCCCAAAAATCTGACCAGCCGTATACCCCGAGGTTTCAACCAATTGACGCATGGGCGGTTCGGCCGTTTCAGCGCGCATGTTTGGCAGCGATTCAAGAATCTCCAGCGCTTTTTTGGCAATTTCTGCAGATTGCTGCGCACTCAAACCCTTTGCAACCAGCTCTTCGGCAACTGGAGATACTTCTTTTACAAAGAAGAAACCGGCAAAATCTGGCGCTTCATCTAACGTTCCTATGTGCTCTTGAATAATCGGTGCAATTTTGAGTAGCGTATCATCGTCAGGGGTCAACCCACGCGCAATGAAAAAGGGTTTAATCCGATTAGCCAAGTCATCAATGGGCAATGCACGAATGTGCAAGCCGTTAAAGTGGTCAAACTTGGTGAAATTAATCGCCGCAGGCGATGGATTCAATTTTTCGAGGCTGAACTTTTCAACCAGATCAGTCAATCTGAAGAACTCTGTATGGTCGTCATAGCTCCAGCCCATCAATGCAATCCAATTATTTACGGCTTCTGGCAGGTATCCCAGAGCCTTTAGATCCTTGATAAAGATGGAATATCCATCTTTCATCAAATCAGCCTGTTCGCGCTTGCTCATCTTACCTTTGCCGCTGGGTTTCAGGAAGACGGATAAATGCACCCACACAGGCTCTTCCCATCCGAGCGAGCGATGGATCAGTCCATGCAACGGAAAGGTTGGCAACCATTCGGATCCCCGGAAGACATGTGTTATTTGCATCAGGTGGTCATCCACGGCAGCTGCCAGGTGATAAAGTGCTAATCCATCCGATTTGACAATAATGTAATCATCCAGGTTGCGGTTTTCAATTGTGATATCGCCTCGCAACAGGTCGGTGACTGTCGTAGAGCCTTCTTTGGGCATCTTAAAACGGATGACATGTTTTTCACCAGCCGCGACCCGCCTTGCGGCTTCATCCGGATCCAGGTTTCGGCAGGTGCCGTCATAGTGCAAGAATTCCTTGTTTTTTTGTTGTTCCTGACGGACACGTTCCAATCGCTCGGGTGAACAAAAGCAGTAATAAGCATGACCAGACTCAACCAGTTGTTTGGCATAGTGCTGGTAAATTTCTTTTCGTTCCGACTGCCGGTAAGGGCCATAAGGTCCTCCAACGTCTGGTCCCTCATCATATTCCAGCCCCAACCAGCGCAGCCCGTCCATGATTTCCTGTTCCGCGCCTTCGACCAGCCGTTTACGATCAGTATCTTCGATCCTAAGCACAAACTGTCCGCCCGTTTGCCGGGCCAACAGGTAATCGTACAATGCAGTTCGTGCGCCACCGAGGTGCAAATGGCCAGTCGGGGAAGGCGCAAAACGTACACGGGCGGGTTTCGTCATCAATCCAGTCATAATGCTCCCTAGAACTTCTGCAGTTTACTGTGCGCGGCAACGCTCTCAACCAATCCGATTCCAAGCACCAGAGAGATCAACGAACTGCCGCCGTAACTCACAAATGGCAATGTCAAGCCGGTGACCGGGATGACATTCAGATTGACACCAATATTAACCGATGTTTGAAAAAATAACAAAGCTCCAAAACCGTATGCTATCAGCGCACCGAACGGATCGGACGCACGCCGTGCCACCCGGAAACATCGCAAGATAATAAAAACAAGCACCGAAATGACCAATACTGTGCCAACAAACCCAAATTCCTCGGCCATTGAAGCAAAAATAAAGTCGGTATGGCGTACTTTGAGGAAACGAAGTTGAACCTGGGTTCCATGCCCATACCCCATGCCAAACCACCCCCCAGAACCAATCGTGATGAGTGCTTGTTCAACATTGTAATTATCGCCATAACTGGCTTCAGGGTTTGGAAAAAGAAAATTATAAATTCGGATTTGTTGATATTCTTCCAAAAACGGAAATAATAATCCGAATGCCACAACTCCAAGTACAGCAAATAATGCTACATATTTTACAGGGAGTCCGCTCAACCAGAGCATGGCTGCCCAAATTACGAAGATAACAATCGAGGTACTCAAGTTGGGCTGGAGGAGGATCCAGATCACCATGCCTACGGTCAGCAGGAGACTCTTAATGATAGTTCCAAAGCCGTGAATTCGATCCTTGTTGCGGGCAAAAAAATCGGCCAGCACAATGATCATGATAATTTTTACCAGTTCTGATGGCTGAATATTAATACCGGCAACCACAATCCAACGGGTTGAACCAAAAGCAATATTACCGATAAGGAGAATGATGATCAGGAAGCCAATGCCGAAGATATAGAGCAGGTTGGCCAAAGATGCCCAATACCGGTAATCAATCATAGCAACGATCAGAATGATCACCAAACCGAGTGCAACAAACATGGCCTGGCTGCGGTCGATGGTCGCAAGGTCAATATTACCCGCGATGGCAGAACGGATCATGGCAATCCCAAAGATGGATAGGACCACCACGGCGCCAAATAACCAATAATCGAAATGCCGCCAGACTTCCTTATTAAACATAGCCAGCTTACCGATTCTTTCGGCTCGCTGCGCGGATGGGAATATCCGCCAACAAGCGCTGCTGTCTCCCTTCCTGAGTCATATCAATGCGAACGGCATTTGAATCGATTTCAATATACCGCGAAATCACTGCCAATAGCTCGTTTTTCATTGATTCAAGCTCCGCAGGCGTCAGATCCGTCCGATCGTTAATTAAAACCAATTTCAAACGATCTTTGGCAGTACTGGCGCTATTGGGCGTCTTCTTGCTTGTCAGCCAGGCTAACCAATCGGCCATCTCAATTTCCTCCTGGTCGGATGAGCCGTGAAAGCTTTTGGAAGATATCCTCCTTTTCCTCCAGGTTCATGAAGGGCACATCCTCACCTTTTAACCGCCGGGCAATATTCAAGAATGCCGTTCCTGCCCGGGTTTTGGGATCCAGTGCTACCGGCTGCCCGCGATTAGAACTCACGATGACGTGATCATCTTCCGGCACAATCCCTATGAGTTCGACCGCCAGGAGTTCAAGGACATCGTCGGGAGCCAGCATATCTCCTCGTTTGACCAACTCAGTATTCAAGCGGTTGAGAATCAACTTGGCTGGTCCCTTCTCTTCAGATTCAATCAAACCAATGATCCTGTCTGCATCGCGCACCGCAGAAACCTCAGGATTTGTTACCACCAGGACGGTATCTGCCGGAGCGACAGAATTTCGAAAACCGCGCTCAATGCCGGCAGGCGAATCAATCAAGATCCAATCAAATTCTTCACGCAAATCGTCCGTCAACCGAACCATATCGCTGGGAGATACAGCATTTTTATCCCTCGTCTGCGCCGCCGGGATCAAATATAACTCCTGCAAACGTTTGTCGCGAATCATCGCCTGCTTAAGTCGGCAACGTCCTTCAACAACATCCACAAGATCATAAACGATACGATTTTCAAGACCCAGAATAACATCCAGATTACGGAGACCAATATCCCCGTCAATACAAACCACTTTCTGACCTCCTGCGGCTAACGCGACGGCCAGATTTGCGGTGGTGGTCGTTTTTCCCACCCCACCCTTCCCCGATGTTACTGTTACAACAGTCGCTGACATAATCTGTTTAGCGCTCCTTTAGCTTCCATGGTTCAATCATGATGGTGCCGTTGCGTATGCTCGCGCAAACAGGCTGATTTAATATTTTTTTTGTCGGCAGGTTCGCCACAAGATTGGCTATGCGAAGTTGAGTCGGCTCTAATGCCAGGGCACAGACAACCGCGGTTTCATCACCATCAGATCCAGCTAAAACCGTTCCACGCACTCGTCCCCACACGACAATGCTTCCACCTGCAATTACCTCGGCGCCTGGATTTACATCTCCAATGATGCTAACATGCCCATGCGAGGCAATTTTGAAGCCGGACCGAAGCGTGCGGCGAATAAACACTGCATTTTCGCCCGCCAGGGTTGTATCCAGTGGCCGAATGGTGCGCTCTGGCCGTGGCGTTGAAAGACGCGTTGCCAGGCCCAACACCTGGGCGGTTTGTTCTGTTACCGGGCTTGAGCTGATCACTGCCCACAAGGAAACCCCCTGGTCAGCCAGACGGTCGCGCAATGCGCCCAGTTCAGCTGCGTGTAACACCCGGTTGCCCACTTCCATTGCTACTCGAGCGCCCTGAAAAAAACTGGCCTTCTCAACTATACTGGATAAAAGTGCGCTCTGAACGCCGGGCCAATCACCTTCACCAATTGTCACAAGTAATCCGTCTTTAATGCCCTTGATTTGAACGATCTGGGTTTCAACCACCATACATACACCCGCCCTGGGGTAATCCTCCATAGAGATCACGACGCTTTGGCAGCCTCGTGAAAGAAAACTAATTATAGCAAAGAATTCGGAAATAAAGTTCTATTTACGGCACCGACGCGGCATTCTCGCCAGACTTTAACTCGAAATAGGCTTCCATTACCTTGCGTACAATTGGAGCGGCAACTTTTGATCCTTCATCACCATTGTAAACAAAAGCAACCACGGCAATTTCAGGATCGTCATAAGGGGCGTAGCCCGCATACCATGCGTGCGCAGGCCACGAGCCCGGTATACACAACCCTTGAGCTTGCGCTACATTGTCACAATATTCAGCTGTGCCAGTTTTCCCAGCCGAAGGAATGTTAAACCCATCAAACTGGATGCTGGCTGTTCCATCTACAACCACCTTACGCATGCCTTGCTGTGCCAACTCGATCGTCCAAGGCTCAACAACCTTCTTCTCCCCGGTCGTCTGGAAATTCTCATCATAAATATTAATCATCGGATCCTTGGTGATATCCCAGAGCATATCAGGCGTAAAAGGCTTGATCACATTGCCTTCCGAATCCAGAATATCGCCGATGATTGTCGGTCGCATTAATTTACCATCGTTCGCCAGGGTAGCGATCGAAACCAATACCTGCAACGGCGTGGCGAGGACATACCCTTGTCCGATCGTCGAGATATAAGTATCACCGGTGGACCAGTTTTCACCCTGAGTGATTCGCTTCCAGTTCGGATCTGGAATCAAACCGGTTGCTTCACCAGGAAGCTCGATGCCCAACCTCTGGCCATATCCAAGCGCGCGTGCGTATTCACCGATGCGCCAAATATTCAAGCCTTCTTTAACCTCATCCTGGTAACCGCCGCCAACCTTATAGAAATAAACATCACAGGAAAGCGCCACACCGCGCAGATAGTCCACCATTCCGTGTCCATCACCTGTCGTTTTATAGGTGTAACATACGTAATCCCGATTCCGACCAGTATCATTTTCCGAGTACTTTTCTGTAATTGTGATCCGGCCAGGGTCCTCTAATTGTTGTTCAGGTGTGACGATCCCTTCATTCAAGATCCCAATTGCAGTGGCCATTTTAAAGACCGAGCCGGGGGCAATTTCCGCTGAAATGGCATGATTAAGCAATGGTTTGTTTGGATCCTCGCTTAATTGCAGGTAATAATATGCCGGAATCAAGCGCGCCAAACGGTTATTCTCATAATTGGGATATGAGACCATCGCCAGGATTTCCCCGGTTTTTGGATTCATCGCGATGACAACACCGCTTGGGTACTTGATTTTGTTAAACCAGCCATTCCAGTAATTTATGGTGTCGATCAAGGCAGTACGGGCAGCCAGTTGTAAGCGTGTATCGATAGTAAGTTTGATATTTTGGCCCGGAACAGGATCGATGGGTTCTTCAAGATCGCGAATTTCCTGGCCGCCGACATTGACTTCGATCACACGTTTTCCATTTTTTCCAATCAAAACATCATCCATGGATAGTTCAACGCCAGCATAGCCCACCTTATCACGGTTGGTAACGAAACCTTGAGCTTCCATCTCATCCTTGCGGGAGGCAGGGATGGGGCCTAAGAAGCCAATGATTTCAGCCGTAATTTCTCCAGTTGGGTAATCGCGGACAGCCTCAATCTCAATGCCAACGCCAGGCCAATCAACTGACTTTTCACGGATGATCATCGCAATTTCGCTTGAAACGTTGCACTTGATCCGCACAGGATCGTAAGGTGCGTTGGTCTGACCGATATATACAATCTGCGTAATACCCAGGTCATTTTGACAGGGTGAAAAATTACGCACCGTTTCATCATCGGTGGTACCTTGAGAAACCGGAATCCCAATCAAGCCAGATAACTGCCGGAATATGTTCTGCTCCGCTCCAGGATCGTCTGGCAAACTGGCAGGCGTGATGACAACGTTGTATGACGGCACATTTCGCGCAAGCACAAAACCATTGCGGTCATAAATCAAACCGCGGGAGGTCTGTATGCTCACTTCTGTAGTTCTGTTTTCCTCTGCCAGCGCCGCATAAACCTCTCCATTTATGATTTGCAAATCGAATAGCCGGAAAAGAAAAAAACCAAACACTGCCGCCATGAGTCCGTAAACAACCCAATACCGCCAGCGTTCAAAAAAACCATTTGTCGTTTCGTTTTGAGCTTTCATGCTTCTAACTCTTGTGGGAATATCCAATTGGCCAAATCCCGCATAATTGCATAGGTAGGGATAGCCAAAGCCAGGTTTAATAGAATACTGGGCAGCGTGATAATGCTAAGGCTATCCTTAATAGGTAGTGCAGTACCACCAAATAATAAGCTGATAACGGTTAATCCATGATAAAGGAAGGTGCCAACCATTGTCAGCAATAGCATGATCAAAAGCGGCGCCTGCCAGACCTGCCGTTTAAAGAATTGTACCAAAAGAGTAGTTGCCCCATAAGCAACGATTGGAACAAGCGGTGAAATCGCAGAAATTAATGCCATCAAACCACTGGCAAGCAGTGCCCAAAACCAGCCATTTCTCACCGGCCGTTGTAGAGTCCAAGCGATCATAGCTAATAATAGAAGATCGGCGGTTCCGTGCAACAACGGTAATCGGCTCACAATGCCAATTTGAAGGATTGCAAGGATAAGCAATACTGGAATCGCGAGCAGGTTTGCCCAAATCATGGTATTTGGGTGGGCAGCAAGGGGGTGATTTCGACAGGCCGGAAATTTGTAATGACCAATACTGCCCGGAGGTTTGTAAAATCCACAGCGGACTGCACAGTTGCCGTCTGGAAGATATCCGTTTCAATTTTCCGAGTGCTGATCACCTGTCCAATAAGAATATCCGCAGGAAATGTGCCACCAATACCCGAGGTAAGCACCAGGTCACCTGCGGCCAGCGTGATATCTTGAGGAACCATTTCCAATGTCAGGTCGCCGGTAATCGAGCCAACCAACTGCACTTCGCTTTGACCATTTTTTAGCCGGACATTCACGATTGATCCAGGATCTGTGATAAGTTGTACGCGAGCAGCAGAAGAGGTTACCGCAGCAATACGGCCCACTAAGCCTTGAGCGGTAACCACAGGCATTCCGTAACGCAAACCGTCATCGGAACCGCGGTCAATAATTACGTAATGCAAAAAGGGACTTGGGTCTCGGCCAATGACTGCCGCTGCTTTGTATACATTTTCAGGGCGCGAACGCGCGAAATCCAACAGGGCATAAAGAACATCAGCCTCGCGCAACTGTGATTGAAGGTCGATGATCTGGGCTTCCAGCCGAGCGTTTTGCTCCTCAAGCTCAGCATTTCGCTGCCGCAAGCTGGCCACATCCCTTGGAACAGTCAAGAACTCGGCCACCGCAAGATAGCGGCTGGACAACCATTGTTGAACCGAGACCAAAGGGTCCAACGCACCTTTCAATGCCGGTGCCAGATAACCGCTGATCGCCAGTAAGAAGACCCCCACAACAATGAGCACGATAGCGATTGTTTGCCAGGTGCGTGCAGGCGTGGTTTTCATTATCCCAGATCACTGCAGTTCATCCCCTGGATACCGTTCGCTCCAGAGGAACAATAAAACTTCGAAACTCCGGTTTATCCAGATTCTCGAGGATCATACCAGCACCGCGTGCAACACACGTGAGCGGATCTTCTGCGACCCACACGCGCAAATGAAGCTCATCTGCAAGCCGATCGGAAAGGCCCTGTAACAAAGCGCCCCCACCTGCAAGGCAAATTCCCGAATCAATCAGGTCTGCCACAATTTCTGGCGGTGCTTCATCCAACGCATCCTTCAACGTATCAACAATCACCTGCAGCGAATTAGCCACGGCTTCTCGAATTTCAACCGAAGACACCTCAATCGCTTCAGGTAACCCGGTCACCAGATTACGCCCGCGTACCGTCATTGTTTTTTCCGTAGGCAATGGATACGCCGAGCCAACCGTCATTTTTACCTGTTCAGCCATGCGATCGCCAATAAACAGGTTGTATTTATTTCGGATATACTGGACAATTTCCTGATCAAGTTCATCACCGGCCACGCGCAGGGACCGCGAAACAACAATCCCGCCCATCGATAGGATCGCCACTTCGGTTGTGCCGCCTCCGATATCAACGATCATACTGCCGCGCACTTCTGAAACCGGCAATCCAGCGCCGAGAGCCGCTGCCCTGGGTTCTTCGATAAGATATGCCTCGCGCGCATTCGCCGCCATCGCAGCATCGAAGACTGCACGCTTTTCCACTTCAGTCGCACCAGAGGGAATGCCAATCACCACCCTTGGCCGGGGCATGGCCACAAATGTCTGCTGGTGTGCACGCAGGATGAAATACCCCAGCATTTCGCGTGTAATTTCAAACTCTGAAATCACGCCGTCGCGCAAGGGCCGAATGGCAATGACGTTCGCCGGTGTGCGGCCAACCATCTCCTTGGCCTGAGCGCCAATGTAAAGGGGCATGCGGGTGCGTTTATCAATTGCTACCCATGAAGGTTCATTGATCACAATGCCCTTGCCGCGAACATGCACCAACGTGTTCGCTGTGCCAAGGTCAATGCCTATATCTAATGAAAACAGACCCAAAAGCCAGTTGATTGGGTTGAATGCCAAGCGGCGCTCCTTATTGCTGGTTCAGGGAAACCTGTCGCAAATGTAAAAGGTAATTGAAATGAATCTCGAAATTCATTGCGTAAATTATACCATAGAGAATTTTTACGAAATCACATGATGTCACGAAGACTGTCAGACCTGGAGAGCCTTTATTGTTTTTCGATCTGGACAGGGTTTGATTTTTGAATATAATACCTGTATTGCGGGTGTCGCCAAGTGGTAAGGCAGTAGCTTCCCAAGTTCTGGACATTCATCGAAGCGACACCAACGACCCACATTTAGTGTTTTCACTCACTTTAGACACTTCTAAGCCTATATATGGGAGTGTATAAAGTGAACAGCAAAGACGAATTCCAAAATAAGGCAGTAACTTCTATTAGCTTAGATGATGCTTTGCTTGATTTTATTTTGTCAAGAGAAGCTATGCTATGCAGTGCTGGAACTACCAGACTGTATACAAAGATATTGACACCCTTTATAAAGTGGCTGAAAGAAAACGGGTTATCTTCACCCAAAGACATAGAAGCAAAGCATATCAGGCTATATCTTGCTAATCTAGCTAAACGCGGGTTATCAAGTTCTTATGTTCACTGCAATGCACGAAATATAAAGACACTGATAATCTTCTGCTTGAATGAGGGTTATATCAATCAACCCATACGCTTTGAAATGCCAAGATTAGCCAAAAAAGCTTTACCCTATTTGACTGTAGAACAACTTCATAAAGTGTTCTTGGGCTGTACTACTCCAAGAGATAAAGCCTTAATCTTGCTAATGACAGATACAGGCTTAAGACGTGCTGAAATATGTGATTTAACTTGGAATGATATCAACCTAAAGACGGGTATAGTTCTATGTCGTAAAGGTAAAGGTAACAAGGCTAGGACTGTAGTTATTGGTGTAAAGACTAGAAGAGCACTATTAGCTTATAGTCATGACATACATCACGAAACAAAAGATGCTGTATTCCAGACCAAAGCGGGAACTAGGTTGACAGATAACGGGTTACGTTCTTTGCTCATTCGAATCGGTAACAATGCTGGAATCCATCTTTCACCCCACATGTTAAGAAGAACGTTCGCTACACTTGCGCTAAAAGCGGGTATGTCTATCGTGCATATACAAGGCTTATTAGGTCATGCTTCAATTGAACAAACCCGTTCTTATATCCAGTCCATTACAGAAGACGTTATAGAAGCACATCATGAACACAGCCCAATAGACAGTTTCATATAAAAGCACAAGATAACCCGCTTGATTAGTCGATAAGCGGGTTATCTTCTTTAACACGACTTTCTTTAACATTGCTACAATCCGTTTCTACAGTTTTATCTTTTGGTTTACTACAGCCAAAAAACAGCGAATTCTAATTTAATGTTCTAAAAATCATCATTTTCAACCCCTGCTTTGACAAGATAAATGATGGTTGAAATGACAATGAACAGTAAAAACGGGTGAAATGCTTTTGATAATATTTTATTATCACTAACATTTTCGTGTTATCAATAACCATTTTGACCCGCTTTTTACTCTGCTTTTGCTGATTTTTCTATCCAATTTTGCATTTAAGCAGCACGACATTCTTTAACATTGCTATAAAACGATAATTTTATATATCCAGTCACAATCAAGCGTTCTTAGTGCTCATTCTGCTAGAACATTCTTCCTATACCCTCTAGAACGCATCAGGAACGATTTTAAGACGTTTTGTATTCATAGACGTTAATTTATACCTTTTCGCTGTAGAAATGGCTTAAAACGCTTTGTGGTTAATCGATATGAAGCTGCTTTGGTTGTGGATTGTGAAATTTATCACTATATTTGATTGTGAAGCATTTCACAATATAATAGGTAACTTAGTGTCATATTAACACTATCTATCTGACAATCAATCAATCAAACATCTAACCCGCTTGTAATGAATAGATAAGGTTATTCATTAATGATATAGAAGCATATTCAGCGACCACACTTCTTATCTTGTATCCATGTAATACGATAGAGATATACGCTTTTTAGATAATGATAAGGATAAATGCAGCGACCTTATCAAATGTCCGCATCTAGAGACGCAAAAATGCAATTACTACTAATGAGGAGGAGGTACATCAATTTGACATTCGAACAATCTTTACAGCAACGAATAAAAAAACTTGAGAAAAAAGGAGTCACCTTTTCGCAGACAGAGCTAGAAGAAATAAAAAATAAGTTGTTGGCTGGAATATGTCCTATATGCAGCAAAAAGAAAACTACTTCCAAGTTATGTATAGACCATGACCATAAGACTAAAAAGTATCGTGGTGTTATTTGTATCGGCTGTAACTACTACCTTGGCGTGTTGATGTATCATTCTTTCTGTAAATTCTAGGACCTTAACAAAAGAGGTGAG
>ENA-UOYA01000991-UOYA01000991.1-activated-sludge-metagenome-genome-assembly--contig:-NODE-991-length-32877-cov-30.416093_pt1 | contig 32877 bp, 28 predicted proteins | sample MGYA00238163_ERZ764804 | MGnify/ENA primary metagenome ERZ764804 (study PRJEB28919, sample SAMN05720223) | activated sludge metagenome | isolation source: Anaerobic digester | place: Hong Kong... | reverse complement strand
CATGGAGCGGTCCATGAGCCTGCGGACCAAAATTTTGCTGGTAAATGCAGCAACCACGGTGATCCTGATTGTCGGGTTGCTGCTGGCTGTCCGCGGCTTGCTCCTGCCGCACTTCCTGGAAGAACAGGATGCTGCGGTTCATCTGAACCTGGAGCGGCTGGAAGGTGCCATCCAAAATGACTTTACGGTCCTGGATCAAACCATCCGTGACTGGGCAAAGTGGGACGACACCTATGCCTTCGTCCAGGATGCCAACCAGGAATATGTGGAGTCCAACTTGCAGCCCGCCACATTTGCAGACCTCCATGTGCATTGGATGGTATTTGTTGGCGCGGACGGCGGAGTTGTTTTTGACGGCATCTATGACCCGGACTCTGGGCAGGTGCAGCCCAGCCCATTATCCATGGCTGCCCATCTTGGTGCCGGATCTCCCCTCCTGCCCGATCCCGGAGCCATGGAAGGGAAACAGGGCTTCCTGGCGGTGGCGGATGCCCCCATGCTGGTGGTTTCGCACCCCATTCTTCATACAGAAGGCGGCGGTCCTCCGCTTGGCGCGCTGATCATGGGGCGCTACCTGGACGCACAGGAAGTTGCCCAATTTGCCAATGTATTGCAATTTCCGGTTTCCATCCACCGCCTGGGCGGCGGGGAGCCTGTTCCAGGGGATGTAAGCGCTGCCTTGGAGAATATCCTTGCATCTGGCGCATCCCACAGGATATCTCCTTCTGATGATCGGACAGTATCCGGTTACCTCCTGCTGCGGGATGTCTATGACCAGCCAGCCTATATCTTCAGCTTTCAGCAGCCGTCTACGGTGCACCAGGCAGGAATCGTCTTGATCAACCTGGTCATTACCATTCTGATTGCAGCCGGGTTGATCTTCTTCCTGGTGTTTTCCGGTGCAATGGAAGTAATGGTTCTCGCCCCTTTGCGCCGCCTGAACCAACAGGTGACCGAGGTGGGAACCACGGGTGATTTATCCCGCCGGGTCACGGTCCATGGCAGGGATGAACTGGGGCAACTGTCGGAATCCATTAACCGTACCCTCGCTGCCTTGCAGGAGGCGCAAAGGATGGGTGAGGAAAACCGGGAACGCTTCCGTACCCTGGTCAATTCGATGGATGAACTGGTGTTTACCCTGAACCGTGAACGAACCGAGATGCACTTTTACGGCAGACAATCCGCCCGTTTCCGTCTTGCAGAAAGCGTGGACCCGGGAGAATTTCGCGATCTGCTGGACCGCGTTTCCAACTTCTCCCTGCACCATGAAATGATGGAACGTGCCATGGCGGGCGAGTCCATCTCTTATGACTTCCAGGTTGATTTTGATAAACAAAAACACCACTTTGTCAATTCGGTTGCACCCATTCATAATCCCCGTGGCGAGATTGTGGGCGTGGTGGGGGTGGCGCAGGAAATCAGCAACCTGAAGCAGCTGGAATTCATCCTCCGCCAGCGTGTGACAGAGTTGACTGCATTGTACGAAGTCTCCCGCCTGTTCCTCAGCCAGCTTGATACGACTGCAGCGCTTGCCAATGTCTGCCGTCTGGCAGTTCAGCGCTTTGGGCTGGATGCCGCCTGGGTGGGAGAGCCCCTGCCTTCCGGCAGCCGGATGCGGGTGCTTTCCAGCTATGGCGCCATGCCCATTGATGCCGCGTCCCACATGGTTCGGATAGAATCGGGTGGTTTGGTGAACCCGGCGCTGCTGTCCTATCAGAATGGTCGGGTGGTGACACTTAACCGATTTTCCAATGATGATACCCGTCCCATCGGTCCAACTGGAAGGCTGGTGCAATCCCTCATTTGCCTGCCCCTGCAGCAGAACGGTCAATCGATTGCTGCATTGACTGCTTACAGCCGGGAGGAAGGCTACTTCACCCCGGAACGGCTCCAGTTTCTGCAATCCTTTGCCAACCTGGCAAGCGCCGCGCTTCAGAGCGCCCGGCTCTTTGAGCAGGTGCTGTCGGGCAGGCAGCGACTGCAAGACCTCTCCCGCCGCCTGGTGGAAGTGCAGGACCAGGAACGGCTGGATACCGTGGAAGAGCTTCGCGAGGAAATGGACCGGATTTTCTCCGACCTTGGCACGGCGATCCAGCCGGAAACACTCCCTGATCCACTCGTCTTGCAGCAGGAACTGGAAACCGCCCGCGAGCGCACCCGGACATTCCTGGAACGCGCCAGCAGGAAACGAACGGAACCCCGCGCTTCGCTGCTGGAAGCACGCGGGCTGATTCCCACCCTGCAATGGCTGATCAACCGCTATTCCACCCGCCATGGTATGTCCATGCAGTTGGATGCGCCTGGTTTGGATGAAAACCGTTTCCCATTTGAGGTGGAATTGACGGCTTACCGCCTGGTACAGGAAGCCCTGACAATCATTGCCCAAAATTCCCATGTCCAATCCCTGCAGCTCCAGGTGCAGCATCTGCCGGGCTTGCTGGAAATCCGCATTGTCAAGCCCACCGAGGGCGGCACCACGGATCCAACGCTTCACCGGCTGCTGCTGGATTTACGCCAGCACCTGGCAGCCTTTCGGGGTGATGTCCAGATCGAAACCCATCCCGGTGGCGGTGAAACCTACATTTTTCATATCCCCCTGCAGGATTAACCTTTTGATAGTTTCCGTGCTATACTTTTTCCAACCAATTGATGAGTGGAGGAACCTATGTCATCCATGGAGGATATTCTGGCTGTCATCCTGGGCGGAGGGCGGGGCGCCCGCCTGTTTCCCCTGACAAAAATGCGCTCCAAGCCTGCCGTTCCCATTGCCGGGAAATACCGCCTGATAGACATTCCAATCAGCAACTGCATTAATTCCGGCATCTTCCGGGTTGCCGTCCTGACTCAGTTTAATTCTGTTTCCCTGCACCGCCACATTACCCAGACGTACCAGTTTGACCGGTTTCATACTGGCTGGGTCCAGATTTGGGCTGCGGAGCAGACGATTGCCAGTGAAGACTGGTACCAGGGAACTGCTGATGCCGTCCGCAAGCAGCTGTTTGAGATTCGTTCCACCCGGGCATCCCATGTTCTCATCCTGGCGGGCGACCACCTGTACCGGATGGATTATTCCGCCATGGCGCGCCAGCATTGGGAAACAGATGCCGATATCACAGTAGCGGTCCAGCCGGTGGCAGCCCAGGATGCGGGGCGGTTTGGCATCCTCAAGGTGGGCGAAAACAACCGGATCACCGAATTTGCGGAAAAGCCCAAAGATCCTGCCCTCCTGGCGAGCCTGGTCAGCCGTTCGGATGCCGGAAGACCTTTCCTTGGCTCGATGGGAATTTACCTGTTCAAAACCAGCGTCCTGTTTGACCTGCTGGAGCATTCCACGCTCGACGATTTTGGCGTCCATGTCATTCCCAGTTCCCTGGGTACCCACCAGGTGTTTGGCTATCACTTTGATGATTACTGGGAGGATATTGGGACCATCCGCAGTTTTTACGATACCAACCTGGCACTCACCCTGCCCAACCCGCCGTTTAATTTTTACGACGCCGATCATCCCATTTACACGCATCCCCGCTTCCTGCCGGGTACCACGGTGGAAAACAGTACATTGGAAAACGTGTTACTGACGGAGGGTTGCTGCATCCAGGATGCGGATATCCGCCATTCCATCATCGGCGTCCGCTCCCAGATTCGCTCCGGGGTTCATGTTGCCGACAGCATCATCATGGGCTCCGATTATTACGACAGTGAAATTGCCAAACATATCCCCGGCGGAAATGCCGTCCCGATTGGGATTGGGGTGAACAGCCATATTGAAGGCGCCATCGTGGATAAGAACGCCCGCATTGGCAGCAATGTAATCATCCGCTCCTTCCCGCGCGGGACGGAAATTACCACCGATACCTGGGTGGTGCGGGATGGCATTGTGGTGATTCCCAAGAACGCCACGCTTCCCAATGACACCTATATTGGTCCCGGCGTCCCGGTGGATTGATAAGTGGATTGATAACCTGGCAGCAACCGGGCAGGCGTTTTCTTGTGCCTGCCCGGAATTTTTTTAATGGAAATCTGTAATTATTTTTGACGGTAAATGTAATGGATTTGAAGGAAGGCACTTGTAATTTTTTCGTAGAGGTATAATCTATTAACGTGAAATCATCTGATGTTTGGAAACAGAGCGGAGCAAAGGTTTGTTCATTTCCATGGGAATTAAAACCGTTGAACCGCTCTTTATTTTATTAATTTTAACTTTGTAAATTTTTAAGGAGGAAGATGATGCCAAAAGAATCGAATCAGGCGGTCAAACCGCCGGCAGATGACCTGGACATCAGCTGGTACTCAAAGAGTGCCGAGGACGTCCTTTCGGAGCTGCAAACACAGTTCCATGAGGGCCTGTCATCCGACGAAGCTGCCCAACGTCTGGAAAAGGTGGGTCCCAACCAGTTGGTGGAAGCCCCCCGACCCACATTCATGCAACTGGTTCTCAACCAGTTCAAGGATTTCATCATTATCCTGTTGATTGTTGCTGCTGTTATTTCCGCCCTGTTGGGCGAGTACATTGACGCAGGCGCAATCATGTTGATTGTCATCCTGAATGCCGTGCTTGCTGTCATCCAGGAAAGCCGTGCCGAGCAGGCGCTGGCTGCCCTGAAGAAGATGGCCGCGCCGGAAGCTCAGGTCATGCGGGATGGGCACCGGGTTTCCATCCCCACCCACGACCTGGTTCCGGGTGACATTGTCTTCCTGGAGGCTGGTTATTACGTCCCGGCGGATATTCGCCTGATTGAAGCGATCAACCTCAAGGTGGAAGAAGCAGCCCTGACCGGCGAATCGATGCCGGTGGAGAAAAACGCTGCAGTAACACTGGACAAAGATATCCCCATTGGGGATCGCCGCAATACCGCCTTCATGGGCACGGTGGTCTCCTACGGGCGCGGGCGCGGTGTGGTTACCAGCACAGGCATGACCACCCAACTTGGCTTGATTGCCACCATGCTGCAAAGCGTGGAGGAAGAGGAAACTCCTCTCCAAAAACGCCTTGCCCAGCTTGGTAAATTGCTGGGGTACGCCGCCCTGGCAGTATGCGCCCTGGTCTTCCTGGTTGGCTTTATCCGCGCCCTTGGCAGCACCGATCTGACCTTCCTGGAGATGTTCTCCACCAAGGAAGGTCTGGAAAAAGTTATTGAACTGTTCATGATTGCCGTCAGCCTGGCGATTGCAGCAGTGCCGGAAGGCTTGCCCGCGGTTGTCACCATCAGCCTGGCGCTGGGGATGCGCGAGATGGTGCAGCGCCACGCCCTCATCCGGCGGCTTTCTTCGGTGGAAACGCTCGGCTCCGCCACCGTCATCTGCTCTGATAAGACCGGCACCCTGACCCAAAACGAAATGACCGTGACAAAAATCTGGGTGGATGGTCAGTTCTTTGACATTACCGGCACCGGTTACCAGCCGGTGGGTGAATTCCAGGTGGATGGAAAAACAGTCAATATTCGTGAATACCCTGCCGCATTGACGACCCTCTGGGTGGGCGTTCTTAACAATGATGCCCAGCTTGAGAAAATCGAGGAAAATGGCGGGACCTATCACATCATTGGCGATCCGACCGAAGGTTCCCTGCTGGTGGCTGCCGCCAAGGCGGACATTCTGCCGGAAACCATGGGGCAGTTGTATCCCCGCGAAAACGAAATCCCCTTTGACTCCACCCGCAAGCGCATGGTGACCATCCATGGTATCCGTGATCTGCGCCCTGACCTTGCCCCGGGCACCCTGGCGGAACACAGGGAGGAATACACCATCGCTGTTAAGGGCGCGCCGGATGTGGTGTTGAACCTCTGCAATCGCTACCAGGCAATGTCGGATAAGGAAGCCCACCCGCTGGATGAAGAAGCCCGCAAGCGGATCCTGGATGCCAACGATGCCATGACGAAACAGGCGCTGCGCGTCCTGGGCGTGGCATACCGCGTCATTCCTGCCATGCCTTCTGAAGTCAACAGTGATGACCTGGAGAAGGATCTGATCTTTGTCGGCTTGATTGGCATGATTGATCCTGCCCGCAAAGAAGTGAAGCCTGCCCTTGCCACCGCCCGGGAGGCTGGCATCCGCACGATCATGATCACCGGAGATTATCCCAACACCGCCCGCGCCATTGCAGAGCAGATTGGTTTGCTGCGCCCGGGTCACGGGGTGATGACCGGCTCCCAGATGAACGAACTGGATGATGATGCCATGCGCCGCGAGGTGATGCACACCGATGTGTTTGCCCGCGTCTCGCCGGAACACAAAATGCGGATTGTGGACGCCCTGCGTTACAACCAGCAAGTGGTTGCCATGACCGGTGACGGCGTCAATGATGCTCCTGCAATCAAGGCGGCGGATATCGGCGTGGCAATGGGCATCACGGGTACCGATGTTGCCAAGGGTACTGCCGACATGGTATTGACGGATGACAATTATGCCTCCATCGTCTCGGCAATCGAGCAGGGTCGGATTATTTACGCCAATATTCGCAAATTTGTCTACTTCCTGCTCTCGTCCAACGTGGCGGAAATCATGATCATCTTCCTGGCAACGCTGGCAGGCACGCCCATGCCGTTGACTGCCATCCAGTTGTTATGGTTGAACCTGCTGACGGATGGCGCGCCCGCCCTGGCGCTTGCCATGGAAAAAGGTGACCCGGATGCCATGCAGCGCCCGCCCCGCCCCACCAACGAACCAATCATTAATGGACCGATGCAGGCGGGTATTGGAGTACAGACAGTCCTTCAGACAGGTGCAGTCCTGGGAGCCTTTGCCATTGGCTTGATCTGGGAACTGGCTGCTCATGGGCACCCCATCCCCGAGGGAATGACCGCCCTGGGTCACATCCTGTCCTTTAAGAACTGGGACTTGGTGAGTGAGGAAGTCCGCACTGCCGAGACAATGGCGTTTGTCACTCTCTCGCTCTGCGAGCTCTTCCGTGCCTACACTGTCCGCTCGGAACGCGCTTCCATTTTCCAGCTGGGCGTATTTTCCAATAAATGGATGCAGTACGCAGTTGCCCTGTCCATTGTCCTGATCATGCTGGTTGTGAATGTGCCTTTCCTGCAGACCGTGTTTGAAACACACTTCCTCACCCTGCGGGAATGGGGAACGGTCCTGGGCATGTCTTTGATCCCGGCAGTTGGCGAGGAAATCTACAAGTTCTTCCTGCGCCGCGCCGATCACAAAAAGGTAGCGCTTCAGGATTAACTCCTGCCGCCGGATCGATTTACTGGTATCTACAATCAACCTGCCCGCTCTTAAAGCGGGCAGGTGTTTTATTGAGTGGTTTTGGATTGAATGCTATTCCCATGCACTGCGCAGGCGCTGGAAGGTCTCCTGCAAGTCTTCCGGCACCACCCGTGCATCGCCGACAGCGCTCATAAAGTTGGTGTCACCGCTCCAGCGCGGCACCAGGTGTACATGGACATGCCCGGCAATCCCCGCCCCGGCAGCTGCCCCAATATTAGCACCCATGTTAAACCCCTCGGGATGATATACCCGCCGAAGCACTCCCATCGCGTGGGTCAGCAATCCCATGAGTTCTGTCAATATGGCAGGTTCCAGTCCCTCAAGCGAAGGCTGGTGCAGGAACGGCACCACCATCAGGTGTCCGCTGGTATAAGGATACCGGTTGAGCATGACGTAGGCATGCTCCCCGCGGTGAATGATCAGGTTCTCCGGGCTGTCCGGCTCAGCAGGACCGGTGCAAAAAATGCAATCGGGGTTGTGTTTATGTTGCATAATGTATTTCATCCGCCAGGGGGAATAGATATGCTGCATGACTTCATTCTATCATAATCAGGTTTGTTGACACCCCTGCACATTAAAGGTATCCTTACTCCTGATGCTTCAGCCTTCCCTCTTTGCTCCGCAAACCCTCACTGTCAGCGACCTGACGCGATACCTGCGCGCCTTGCTGGAAAGTGATCCTGTTCTGCAGGATGTCTGGGTGATGGGCGAAGTCTCCAACCTCTCCCGTCCCGGCTCGGGGCACATCTACTTCACCCTCAAGGATGACCGTTCTGCGCTGAGGTGTGTCATCTGGCGGACTGCTGCCCAGCGCATGGGGCATTTGCTTCAAAACGGTCTGGCAGTGGAAGCACATGGGGAAATCAGCCTCTATGAGCGGGATGGAAATTATCAGCTTTACATCGATGCTCTCCGCCCAGCGGGGGAGGGCGCACTCTACCGGGAGTTCCTGCGCCTCAAAGCCCGCCTGGAGGCAGAGGGATTGTTTGATGCGGAGCGGAAACGCTCCCTGCCCGATCGTCCCACCCGGATTGGCATTGTTACCTCACCGACCGGCGCAGCTTTGCAGGATATGCTCAACACCATCCGCCGCCGCTGGGTGCTGGCAGATGTGTTGGTGTCGCCTTGTGCCGTACAGGGGGCGGAAGCGCCGGGGGAGATTGTCGCCGCCCTGGATCGGCTGGCTTTGCTGCCGGAACCACCCCAGGTCATCCTCATTGCCCGGGGCGGCGGTTCGCTGGAAGACCTTTGGGCATTCAATGATGAACAGGTGGTGCGTGCGATTGCCAATTCCCCCATCCCAACAATTACAGGGATTGGGCATGAAACCGATTTCACCCTTGCGGATTTTGCTGCCGACCAGCGTGCGCCTACACCCACCGGGGCTGCCGAAATGGCAACCCCCGATTCTGCCGGAGAACGCCAGGCTTTGATGCAGGCGGACCGTTGGCTCACTGATGCCTATCTCCAGGCGGTGCAATCCCTGCGGGCATCCTGGCTGGCATTGCAGAACCGGCTGGACCGGCTCAACCCGCGGGCAGGGATTCGCAACGAACAGCAGCGTGTGGATGGTCTTGCAGAGCGGCTGCGCCTTGCTGCATCGCATGGGATGGTATTGCGCCATTCCCGCCTGGTTGGGCTTGCCAGCCGCCTGGAGGCATTAAATCCGCTTGCCATCCTGGAACGGGGCTACGCCGTGGTAACAACCGAAGCAGGACAGGTGGTGCGCCGCCCGGTGGATGTGCAGGCGGGGCAGCCGCTGGTTGTTCAGGTGGCGGATGGAAAATTTGGCGTTCAGGTGACGGATCCGTCTCCTGCAGATTTACAGGGAAAGGAATAGTTTTTATAATGAAGAAACAAGAGCAACTCCCGGTGGAAAACCTGGCTTACGAGCAGGCGCTGGCGGAACTGGAAGGAATTGTGGCAAAACTGGAATCCAACCAGCTGGCTTTGGAGGAGATGATCGCCCTGTTTGAACGCGGCAGGCAGCTTTCGCGCCGCTGCCTGGAACTGCTGGAGGCAGCGGAATTACGCGTCCAGGTGCTGAATGACCGTTCCATCCCGGGAGAGCCGGGCTGATGATGCGGGAACTGGTCCAGAACCAGGTTTTAATTGCTGCATTGCTGGGCTGGTTTATTGCCCAGACATTGAAACTTCCCATCCATTATTTTCGTTATAAACGCTGGAGCTGGGCGCTCTGGTTTTCCGCCGGTGGCATGCCCAGTTCACATTCCTCCCTCATCACCGCCACCACCCTGGCGTGCGGCTTGTATGAGGGTTTTGACTCGCCGGTTTTTGCCCTGGCATTTGCTGTATCCATGGTCATCCTGTATGATGCCGCCGGGGTGCGCCGCCAGGCGGGCATCCACGCCCAGCGGATCAATGCCCTGATTGAGGAATTTTTTCCGGTCATCCCATCTCCCAGGAACGGTTGAAGGAGGTGCTGGGTCACACCCCGCGCGAGGTGCTGGCTGGGATGGGGTTGGGCATTGCCATTGCCGTGGTTTTAAAACTCATCTGGCCCTAATTGTCCATGCTATAATCCTTCCATGGGCAGTTTCATCTGGATTATCCTGGCAGTGGGGGCTTATGGCACGCTTCATTCCCTGCTTGCCTCGCGGCGCGCCAAGACATTGGCGGAACGCTGGCTGGGTGAACCGGGTAAACGCTTTTACCGGCTTTTCTTCTCCATCCAGGCAGGGGTGACGTTTCTGCCGGTCCTGGCGGCAGTGTATTTTTTGCCGGATGCGTCCATATACACCCTGCCCCCGCCCTGGCGGCAGATTGCACTGGGGCTGCAGGGAGCCTGCACCGCCGGGATTGCCCTGACCCTTTTACAGACGGGTGCGCTTGCCTTCCTGGGGTTGGATGCCTTCCGCAAGCCGAACCACCGAACGGGGACTCCTTCACTCCAGGTGGGAGGGCTCTACCGCATGATGCGCCACCCGGTCTATACGCTTAGCATTCTCCTCCTGTTCCTCACCCCCACCATGACGTGGAACTGGTTGGGGTTGGCGGTTGGTGCTTCCCTCTATATGATCCTTGCCATTCCACTGGAGGAAGACAAGCTGGTGGAGGAATTCGGCGAAGCCTACCTTAAATACCAGCACCGGGTGCCCGCCCTGGTTCCCGGTTTTCGTCCCCGCAGGGGGTAAGTCATGCCACTCTTCTGGCTTTCGCTGGGGTTTATTCTGGGATTGTCGCTGGCTGGACTGGACCTCCCATGGTGGCTTTGGCTGGGATTGGCAATCGGTTTTTCCGGTTTGGTGGCGCTGGAACTGCGGTTGCGGAAACTGCCTGCCCGGTTGGTTCACGCCCGTTGCTGGCTTCGCGTTCCCATCAGCCTGGTGATTGTTTTCATCATGCTGGGCGGTCTGCGCGGTGCACTCGACGCACCCCGCTGGACGGAACGCGACGTGGGCTGGTATGTTAACCGCAGCGAAGTCCGGCTTTCCGGCGTGGTTGTCGACCTGGTGGACATGCGACCGGCATCCACACGCGTGCGGGTCCGCATGGACCGGGTCGCAGCAGATGTGCTGGGTGCTTGGGAACCTGTCCATGGTACGGTGTTGGTGACATTTCCTGCAGGTACCATCTTTTCCTGTGGTGACCGACTGGAAGTGCAGGGAAGCCCCACCCTTCCGGTTGAGGAGCCCGATTTTTCCTATCGCGCCCATCTGGACCGGCAGGGGATTCACGCGGTGCTGGAATACCCCTGGTTGACGGATCAGCCGGGGCGGGAATTGCGAACCCCGGCAAGCCTGCTTTGCCTGGTTCGCCAGGCTGCGGATGGCGTGGTGGTGCGCATCCTTCCCCAGCCAGAATCTGCCATCCTGGCAGGGGTTGTGCTGGGAATGGATCGGGATCTTCCTGCCGGGCTTGTGGAAGCCTTCCGCCGGACGGGCACATCCCACCTCCTGGTGGTTTCCGGGTTCAATGTAACTTTAATTGCCGGGTTGGTGCTTGGCTTGCTATCACGCCGCTTATCCCCCTTCCGGGCTGCGTTGCTGGCTGCGCTGGCTGTTCTGCTGTACACCCTGCTGGTGGGTGCAGATCCGCCCGTACTGCGGGCAGCCATCATGGCATTGCTTGGGTTGGGTGGTAACCTGCTGGGCAGGAGACAGGCAGGTCTCAACAGCCTCACCCTGGCTGCAGCGGTGATGGCGTTGTTTGAACCCGGCTTGCTTGCGGACCCCGGTTTTCAACTTTCGTTCACAGCCACCCTTGGGTTGATTGTGTATGGCACGCCGTTCCAGGATGCGTTCCTAAAATGGACGGAGAAAATTCCCCTCCCCTGGCTGCGGAAAGGCACTGGTCTGGTAGTGGAGTACCTTGCCACCACCCTGGCTGCCCAGCTTGCCACCCTGCCGGTGATTGCCTACCATTTCCATAACATCTCCCTCAGTGCGTTGTTGACCAACCTGCTTGTCCTGCCTGTCCAGCCCCTGTTAATGATTCTGGGCGGGGCGGCAGTTTTGCTGGGCATCCTCTGGCTGCCGCTGGGACAGGCTGCCGGTCTGCTGGCATTGCCCCTGGCGGGGTTCACTGTGCGGGTGGTGGAATGGATAGCAGGGTGGAGCACTCCGCTCTCGCTGGAGGTTTCCGGCTGGGGTGTGTTGATTATGTATGCCTTGCTGGGGGGTGTTACCATCCTGTGGATGCGTTTCCCTGCCCGGCGGTTGCGGCTGGCAGCTTCCACCTTGCTGGTGGTTGGGGCATTGATGGTGGGAGTGGCATGGCGCGGTGTGTTGACTGCCCCGGATGGCAGCCTCCATTTGACCCTGTTTGACTTTTCCAATGCCGCACCTCTTCTGGTTCAATCCCCGGCGGGGAATTCCATCCTGATCAACAGCACTGCGGATACTGCCAGTCTGACGGATGCTTTGGGGCGGCGTCTGCCACTCTTTCACCGTTCCCTTGCTGCTGTCTGGATCAGTGACCGGCGGGAATCCAACCTGACCAGCTTATTTGACGTGGTGGAACGCTACCCGGTAAAGGAAGTTCGCTGGAGTGCCAGCGCCCCGCGCGGGGCGGCAGGAACCCGCATGACCCGCTGGTTGGCGGAACGCGGCGTGGAACAAGCCGGGTATTCCAGCAACGAGATTTCCGTGGTGGATGAAACCCTGCACCTGGAAGTATTGTTGGACCGCGAGACCCAGACTGTCCTGCTGCTTAAGGCTGCCGGGTTCACCGCCCTGTTGCCGGGCAGCGCTCCGCCTGATCTGCTGCTTAATCTGCGCGGCGGCGAACTGGTGGGGGTGAGCCTCCTGATTCTCACACCTGCCGACCTGGAACACCATTCACCGGCAGATTGGGAAGTCCTGCAGCCTGCCGTGGTGCTGGTCAGCGCGCCGATTCCGCAAGCTGCACCCGCCAACTGGGTATCCACCCTGGAACACGGCTGGGTGACCGTAATATACCAGGATGGCAAAATCTGGCTGGAGGGGGAGCACTAGTCAGGACATTTTGATCTCCGTGGCATCCGGCGGAAGCTGGTGAATGGTTTGGATGAATGCGGAAACCCGCTCGTCATCCCCGCCGGGGTAATGCAACCCGAACATCCCTGCAACAGCCGTGGCTGCCCGGCGGAATAACTCGTCCATTGTGAACAATGCCTGCCAGGTATGTTCCGGGTCGGCATCCGCATAGGTCTGTTCCAGGAGGTGCCAAAACTCCTCCCCAATCCCCGGTCGCAGGTATTTGCCCAGTTTGCCGGGCGATTTCTCCCAGCAGGTTTGCATGCCAAAGTACCATGTCAGCATTTTCATGAGCATGTCACGTATATGGGTATCCAGCATGTACCTGGCATAGGTCAATTCCCCCCGCCACAAGCCTTTTGCCACGTAGGGGTTCAGCCACCAAAACTCGTTGCAGCAGTCATCAAACGCCTTCGCGGTTGGCAGACTGGGCAGGTATCCCCGGTCGCTGGGCGGCGGCAGGGGAGGGAAGCGATTATCCTTGTCCAGCAGCACCACCGACAGGGTATCCTCCACGTACAGGCTGGCATCCTCCAGCGGGGCAAAAGTCAGATCAATCCGGGTGCCGTCCATAAATTGCATCAGGTAAGCGTAGGAGCGCTGATCCCCTGGCGGGGGTTCAATCATGTCGTCCGGCAGCTGCAGGATCATGATTTCGCCAAAAGTTGGGGGAATCACCGGATTCCGTCGGTAGGGTTCCACCTCCGGCACCAGGTAGACAAGATCATAATCCTGAAAGGGATCCTTCCGGGCGTTGGGATTGACGCGCGAGCCATTCATGATCACGGCGCGCACATCGGGGCTTTTGACAGCAGTTTGCAGGATCAGGTCCATCATGATGGATTCACTTCGCATGGCAGGCACTCCAGGATTGAATTGGTGGATTTTCATGAATATGAATCATACTCTCCATTATAATTATTTGAAATATCTTCGGTTTATATTCCTTAACAGATGGCTGGCAGGTGAAAAAGGAGTTCTCATGACTGATTCTTCCCTTCGACCGTTTTTTGCCCCTGCGGGGGTGATGGTGGTGGGTGCATCCAAGGACCCCACCAAGCTGGGCTATGCCCTGGCGCGTAACCTGATACGCTCCGGGTATGCCGGGGCAATCCATTTTATCAACCCCAGGGGCGGCACCCTGCTGGGTCACCCCATGTACACCCGCATTGCCGATGTGCCGGATCCGGTGGAACTGGCAATCATCCTGGTTCCGCCGCCCTTCGTTCCGGATACCATGCGGGAGGTGGGTGAGCGCGGGATTCGTGCCGCCATTGTCGCCACAGGCGGTTTTCGGGAAACTGGTCCCGAAGGGGCTGCCCTGGAAAATCAGCTGGTGGAAATTGCCCGCCAGTACGGCATCCGTTTTATTGGACCCAACTGTATTGGGGTTACCAATACCCACCTGCCCATGGATACCACCTTCCTGCAGCCGCCGCTGCCGCCGGTTGGAGACGCCGCCTTTATCTCGCATTCCGGAGCCATTTGCGCAGCTGTGGTGGATTGGGTGCGCGGGCAGGGATTTGGATTCTCCCACCTGATCAGCCTGGGTAACCAGCCGGATGTAAATGAAACCGATGTACTGGAACCGGTGGCGGAGGATCCCCACACCAGGGTTTTGACGATGTACATGGAGGGTGTCAGCAATGGGCAGCGTTTCGTGGAAACTGCCCGCCGCATCACCTCCACCAAGCCGATCATTGCCCTCAAGGTGGGCAGGTTTGAAGCAGGCAAGCGTGCTGCTGCATCCCATACCGGCGCCCTCGCCGGGCAGGAATCCGCTTTTGATGCGGCTTTTCGCAAGGCGGGGGTGCTGCGCGCCAATACTACCGAGGAAATGTTCCAGTGGGCGCGGGCGCTGGCATGGTGTCCGCTGCCCAAGGGCAGGAACATGGCAATCCTCACCAATTCCGGTGGACCGGGTGTGACTGCTTCGGATGCCCTGGAGTTGAATGGCTTGCGCCTGGCAGACCTGAGCGAGGAGACCCATGCCGCGCTCAAGCCCATCCTTTCCCCTGCTGCCAGCCTGCGCAACCCGGTGGATATGCTTGCCTCCGCCGATCCGCCGCTGTATGCTGCCTGCCTGCGCATCCTGCTGGCAGACCCCGGTGTGGATGGCGTGATTGTCATCACCCCGCCGCCGCCGTCCTCTTCTGCTGGCGGAGTGGTGCGGGAACTGATTCCCATCATCCAGACGACGGACAAGCCGGTAATCATGGTACTGATGGGTGATACCCTTATCCGGGAAGGGATTGCCTTCTGCCACGCCTCCCAGATTGTGGAGTATCGCTTTCCGGAATGGGCAGCCTCGGCGCTGGGTGCGCTGTACCGGTATGCGGAATGGCGCAGTCAACCCGTGGAAGAGCCCATCCCCCTCAAGGGGGTGGATGCTTCCGCTGCCCGGCGCTGGCTTGGGCTGGGCGCCCCGGGAGAATTTTTACCGCAGGAAGCTGCCAACGGGTTATTGGAAGCCTATGGCATTTCCACCGTCCAACCGGTGCTGGCATCTTCGCCGGATGAAGCAGCTGCCATTGCCTCAAAAATGGGCTACCCGGTGGTTTTGAAAGTGGCATCACCGGATATTTCGCATAAATCGGATGTAGGCGGGGTGCTGTTAAACCTGGCGGACGAAACAGCTGTCCGGGAGGGATTTGCAACTGTGACCGCGCGTGCCCATGCCGCCCGCCCTGATGCGCGGCTGGAAGGAGCCCATATCCAGCGGATGTTGACTGCAGGGCAGGAGGTGATTGTCGGCATGGTGCGCGACCCGCAGTTTGGACCGCTGCTGATGTTTGGTTCGGGTGGTGTGGATGTGGAAGGCTTGAAGGATGTCGGTTTTGCACTGGCGCCGCTCTCCCGCCGCGAGGTGGAGCAACTGGTGGATTCCACCTGGGCGGGGCGTAAGCTGCGCGGGTGGCGCTCCCTGCCTGCCGCCGACCGGGAAGCCGTGATGGATGCCTTGGTGCGGCTGGGGCAGCTTGCCCTTGACTGCCCGGAGATTGCCGAAATTGAAGTGAATCCCCTGCGGGCGCTGCCGGAAGGAAAAGGCGCCTGTGCAATTGATGTCCGCGCCCGATTGGGCTAGAAACACCGCAAGAAATGGATAGCCGGGGGCAGGCGAACATGCTATAAAGAGAGCATGGAAACCCTGCCCCCTTCCGTCCAACGCCTGCTTGCCCAGCAGGATTACCGCAAACGCATCGACAAGGTGACTGGTCATATCCGCGCTCATCTGGCGGAGCCACTATCCCTGCATGTGCTGGCAGAACTGGCGGGGTTCTCGCCATTCCATTTCCACAGGCTCTTTGCGGCGTTTGTCGGTGAAACGCTGGGCGAGTACGTGCGCCGCCTGCGCCTTCAGCGAGCCTACCAGCTACTTCTTCTTACCCGCCGCACGGTGACGGACATTGCCCTGGAATCTGGTTATGAAACGCCTGCCGCCTTTACGCGCGCCTTCCAGCAGGCATTTCACCTCAGCCCCTCTGCACTGCGCAGGCAGGGTCGGCTGGCAGGTGCCGCGGCACTGGCTGCCTCACCGCGCAATACTTTATGGAGATATCCCATGGAACCTGAAATTCGAACCTATCCTGACCGGACAATCATTTTTGTCAGCAGCTATGGCATGGTGGATCGCAACTTCAACAAGGCTGCCCGGCGGTCATTCGAAATCCTGTCGGGCTTTCTCAATCAGCAGCGTGCCTGGCACAAGGTGGACACCTGCCTGGGGATTTGCCCGGATGGCGATGATGTGGCGTGGGAAAAAGCCCGTTATGATGGCGCATACTTCCTGAAACCGGGGCAGGAGATTGCACCGCAGGGGGAAATCCAGACAGCCATCATCCCTGGCGGGCGGTTTGCTGTTTTCCTTCACCATGGCGTCTACGATACCCTCTGGCAGACCTGGAATGCCATCTATCGGGATTGGCTGCCCGGTTCCGGCTATCAACTGCGGGATGTACAGCCGTATGAAGTGTATGTGGATGATCCTGCCCGGGTGCCGCCGGATAAACGCACCACCGAAATCCATATCCCGATTGTATAACCCGCTGTTCGATGAAATCAAAACCGGGGAAGGTACTGCAACCTTCCCCGGTTTCATCGCAAATTTGAAGATCCTAATCCACAGCAATCATCACATTGGATGCTTTGACCACTGCATAGACTTCCCTTCCCTCTTCAATTCCGAGGGATTGCACCGATTCTTTGGTAATAATGGATACCAGTTCGGTGCCGCCGGGCAGGACGACAATCACTTCGGCATTGACGGCTCCAAGCACCACCTTCCTGACGGTGCCTTTCAATACGTTGCGGGCGCTGATTTTCATGCTGAACTCCTTTTCTTGATTTAATTTATCAATAATTAAATCATACCATTTTTGTTGGATTCGTTCAAATTGTGTACGCCTGCCTTTTCCTGGATGTATCCATCAATCCTCTGAATTGTTGTCATCAGGCTGATCGTCATCCGGTTCAGAATCCTCGAATTCATCCTCCCCAGGATCATCCTCTCCCGGAACGTCCGTTGAATCACCATCCACGTTGTCGTCATCATCGCTGCCGGTGCTGCCGTCATCGTCTGGTTCACCGGTCGGGAGGGATCCTCTCGCTGACAGGGTCGCATCCATTGCCGGTTTGGGCAGGCGCGGACCGATTGCCAGTGCCAGGAATTCATCCGTCCCTGTCCGGATGGCAGTCAACGATATGGAATCCCCTTCAGTAAATGCTCCATTGATCATCGTCTGGGGTGCAATTCCCACCTTAACGCCGCCCACCGTCCACCGGTCCGGTTCCACCTGTTCAACAATCCCGGTGATGGTAAAGAGGCGCAGTGAAATGGAAGTCACTGCCACTGAACCATCCGCCCGGGTTCTGCCATTTACCTGGACGTAGGACCCAGCCAGCAGTTCGGGTTTGATCTCTACTGGCAGCGCCAGGGGTACACCGGCTGCCATCCAGCCATCCGCTGCACTCCCGCTGAAAAATCCGGCAAACGCCACATCCTGGTTGCTGCGCCCGCGTTCCGCCAGTGCCTGCACTTCAAAGGATCGACGGTCATCCAGCGTTTCTTCCAGCCCCAACCGGGAAGCGGGATTGCTGGTCAACGCAACCTGGGCGTTTTCCACTGCCCGTTTCACCGGGTAGAGTGTATCGCCGGGCAGGGATTGGGCGGAAACCAAGCCTGTCACCGAGAACGCCGTCAATGCCACGAGGAGTGCCATTACCAGGTTCACGGCAAAACGCAGCAGACCTGTGCTCAACGTTCGCCTGGCAGGCTGGCGCACTTCTGCTGCCGCAGCCAGGAATTGCGCCCGGCTGCGATTCTGGGCTGCCCGGTTTGGGACGATCCCCCCTGCAAGCGTGCGTCCCAATTGTGAGGTTTCCAGCAGGGGACGTAAAGCCTCGGCATGTTCCGGGTGCTGCATCAGCACAGTCTCCAGGGGAATCCCCTGCCGGACCTGCCGGTCGCATTCTTCAAAAAGGTGGGAGAGATTGGTTGGTTTCATGGCATCAAGCGGGTTCCAAATGTCTGCGCAGTGCGTCCACCGCCCGGTGCTGCAACACCTTGATTGCATTCACCGAGCGCTGCATGATTCGGGCGGCTTCTTCCAGGGAAAGTTCCTGGGTGAACCGCAGCGCCAGGACGTGTTGCTGGTCGGCAGTAAGCTTCTGCATGGCTGCCCGAACACGCTGGTGATCCTGGTTGTTTTCCAAGTCCAGTTCGGTGGTAGCCCCATTGGACAGGTGTTCGTGTTCCTCCAGGGGGGTAGTGGGGCGGCGGTATTTCCCTCTCAGGGTATCCTGCACCAGGTGGCGGGCGGTTCCCAGCAGCCACCCACGCACATTGGTGATCTCGCCCTTGTTGCGGTGAAGGTGCTCCAACAGCCGCAAAAAAACTTCGGCAGCCAGGTCTTCGCACAACCTCTCGTCCTCCAGCCGGTACCGCAGGTAGCGGTAGACCTGCGGGTAATATTCATCGTGCAGGTCACCCAGTTTCCGGGGATCCAGTGCGGTCAGGCTGTTGGGAGTGGTTTGGGTGGACATGGCGGAAATTTTCTCTGTCTTTAGTATAACCGAACCAGAGGCTGCAGTGTCCAGGGATGGCGCTTCAGCGCCATCCCTGGAATTGAGTGATTGGGTGTATTAAGGTTCAAGGTGTAACCAGCAGGTTGATTGGTTAATCATCATCATCATCGTCGTCCCAGTCATCATCGTTGTCATCATCGCCGCCATTGTCATCATTCATGTCATCATCCATGTCCACTTCAATTTCCCGGGCAAGGTAGCTGCCATCTGCCTGCAGGGTGGCGTGAACCTTGACGTAGCTGCCAACCTGCGGATTGTCCTTGACTTCAGCGTTGGCGGCAAGGGTGACGGTGCGACCGCCGATCATCCAGATGCTGCCGTTGATGGATTCCACGGTTCCGTAGAATTCAATTTCACCACTGCGATTGTCGTCTCCCTGGCGATTATCATCATCGATTTCAATTTCCCGGGCAAGGTAGCTGCCGTCCGCCTGGGGGGTTGCATGGACTTTGACATAACTGCCAACCTGCGGGTTGTTCTTGATTTCGGTGGTTGAGACTGTAACAACCTTTCGTCCGCCAATCATCCAGGTATTGCCACTGATGGATTCAACGGTGCCGTAAAACTCGACTTCGGTGCCGGGTGTGGTGGTGCCTGAGGGACCATCCTCAAGCGTGATCTTCCTTGCCGTCAGGATGCCGTTGCTGAGGGTGCCTTCCACTTCCACAAAGCTGCCAACAATGATGCCGGTTTCTGTGAAGGTGTTTGCATTCACCACCACGGTGGTATCCTTGACCAGCCAGGTGCCGGACTCGATGGATTGGACTGTCCCGTAGAATTTGAATTCCGGGCTGGCAGAAGCAGAATCGTCCAATTTCACCAGGGTTGCATAGCGGGTGCCGTCCGGCAGAACAACAGCCTTGACTTCCACGAAGCTGCCCGGTTGAACGGTTCCCTGGACAATGGTTTGCGCATCCAGGCGGAAGGTGATGCCGCTCAGGGTCAGGCTGGCAGCATCCATCTGCTCCACGGTGCCTTTGAATTCAGCGTCTTCCAGCCGGACATTGGATGCACTGCTGGCTTCCGAATGGGGGGTGAATTGAGCGGAAGCAGAACCGGGACGGAAGGAATTGGCAAATGCCGCTCCGGCAATGACTGCCAGGACAAGCAATCCGGCAAAAATCAAAATGCGTGCTTTGGTAAAGATGGGTTGGTTCATTTCAAATCTCCTGTTTGGAAGTTATTATTGTGTGTTTCTATCAATATAGTCGTATTAATACCTAAAAAGTTACGGGTGATCATAACCGAATTTGGAATTCCATTCCAATCCGGGTGAAAATGGGTGTGCCTGCCCGTTGGGGTGGGAATCATGCTATAATCTCTTTATCTGTTCTCATCATTTCAAGGAGTTATAAAATGGAATACACCCCCACCCCTTATCCAACACAGCCAAACCGATCCTGGGCAGCCATCACATCGCTGGTTCTGGGCATCCTTAACCTGTGCGGCTGGATTATTCCGATTTGCGGCGGTTTATTTGGTGTTCTGGGCGTCATTTTCGGCATCCTGGGGCTTAAAAGCACCCAGCGCGGGCTGGCAATTGCCGGTATTGTTCTTTCCGCCCTGACACTTCTCCTGACGATTGTTCTGACCATTGCCGGTTTTTCGCTTGCCTCGCTTGGGATTGTGGATATGTCCAACTTTGATCTCAACCAGTGGCTCCCGCAGTACTGAATCGGATATTGCTCCCGAATTCAAAGGCTCCCAATTCGGGAGCCTTTTTGATTGCCACTGGCGCTCAAACGCGCTACAATCCAGGTATGAACTGGGACATACTCGGTCATGAATGGGCAGTGCAGATGCTGCAGCAGCATATCCAGCGGGGTGAAGTGCGCCATGCCTACCTGTTTGTGGGTCCGCCCGCGGTTGGCAGGCGGACGCTGGCACTGCGGTTTGCCCGGGCATTGAACTGCCTGCAGCCTCCCTCTCCTGGGGATGATTGTGGTGTCTGCCGTATCTGCCGCCAGTTGAGCCGGATGGAGCATGCCGACCTGACGGTCATCCAATCGGAACGGGAAGGCGCCGCGTTGGATGTGGATACCATCCGTTCCCTGCAATACAATCTGTCCCTGATGCCGTACGAAGCGAAGTACCGCATTGCCTTGATGCTGCGCATGCACGAAGCCACCGAGAGTGCCCAGAATGCCCTGCTGAAAACACTGGAGGAGGCACCGCCGCGCGTGGTCCTGCTCCTCACTGCCAATTCCGCCGAGGATGTGCTGCCCACCATCGCATCCCGTTGCGAGGTTCTCCGCCTGCGTCCAGTCGCGGTGGATATCCTTGCCCGCGACCTGGTTTCCTCTGCCAATCTGCCCGCCGCGGACGCGGAGATTATAGCCAGTATTGCCGGTGGGCGGGTGGGGCTGGCACGCCGCCTGGCTGCCGACCCCATCCTGCTTCAAACCCGGGCGGAGGAACTGGAGAACCTCCTGGAAATGTTTGCCAGCCCCATCCGGGAGCGCTTTGCCTATGCCCACACCCTGGTTCCTGATGGGATGGACAGGGAGAAGCGGGATCTGGTCCGTGCAAAAATGCGCAGCCTGTTTGGCACCTGGCAGACAGTCTGGCGGGATGTTTTACTCGTGGCGGGAGGTTCCAGCGCTCCGCTGACCAACCCGGACCTGCAGGTATTGATTCGGACGCTTGCCGGGCAGTTTTCCCCGGCGGATGCCCTGCGGTGGATTGAGCAATATGAAACTGCCATCAACCGCCTGCCGAATGCCAACCTGAAGCTGCTGGCGGAAGTGCTGTTATTGGATTTGCCTCGATTGTTGCCACCATCCATTTCACCCCTGGTACTTGCGGAGGAGAAAGCGCATGAACAACCCGATTGAGCTTCCTTTTCAGGTCAGCCTCGCGCTTGGGATTGTTGTTTTTCTTCTGCTGAGGATGTATTATTTCTTTCGTTCCCGGATTTTGCGGGATTTCCTGCCGGTTGCCTTTGAAAACCGGTGGGTCAGGATATTTGGCATTGTTGCCATGCTGGCATGGGCAGCCGTTGTCATCCTCTGGCTGGTTCGGGCGGACTGGCTGGCATGGTCGGCGGTTACCCTGCCAGAATGGCTGCGCTGGCTTGGGGTGGTCTTGATGACCACCGGTCTTGGCTTGATGACCTGGGCATACGAAACGCTTGGCAGGAGCTTCCATCCCATGCCGGATGCGCGTGCCCCGCGCCAGTTAATTACCACGGGACCCTACCGGTTGATGCGCCATCCGATGTATGCAGCCATCCTGATTTCTTCCCTGGCGGTCTGCCTGGTCACTGCCAACTGGCTGATCTTTGCGCTGGCAATCCCGCTGCAAATCTTGGGGTGGGTCTTCCGCATTCCACGGGAGGAAGCGCTGATGCGGGAGGAATTTGGGACAAGCTACCTGCAATATCAGGATCGGACCGGCAGATTCTTCCCCCGGTTTTAACTTTCAGCCAGTGTTAACATAACCTTCCGTATTCTGTGTTACACTTAAATATCCTTCTGGCGTGCTCGATGTGACTTACCACACCAATGAAATCACTGCGGCGATGGCTTTCCTTTGCAGTACTGCTCACCTTCATCCTCGGAAGCATGGGGGTTGCCGGGCAGGGCAGCCTGTCCGTGCGCGCGGAAACAGAACCTGCGCCTGAAACCCCCATCCGCAAGACAACCCTCACTGTGAATTACACCGCCCACGAATGGTGGCTGGTGCGCTGGTCTGATAATGACATTGCCTGCCGCTTGGTGGTGGAACATGAAGGAGTTCCCATCAGCGGGGAGGTTCTCACGTTTTGCGGCAAGACCGTACATACCACCTGGCTGAAGACCACCCCCTGTGACCTGAACCAGGTGGGCGGAGATATGACCCAGTGCCCGGGCATGTATTTCTTTGAAGCCGGGTCCTGGCAGGCATCCCGGGAGGTGGAGGTGGAACTGCCGCTGCCTGCCGTCTGGATCACGCTGGATGGCTGCAATGAAGAACCCGGTCAAAATCGTTGTTTGCAAATGCCCACCCTCCGCCTGACGGCTGAGGAACCCCTGCCGAATGAAACCATCATCAGCATTTCCGGCGTCTTTAATGGCGAGGGATTTACCTGCTCCGGATCCACCTGCCTGCTCCCCCTGCAAGCCACCAGCGCACAGGGGCTTGAGATGGAATTCTGGGCGGAATCCAGCTTTGGTGATTCCAGCGAGCATTACACCGCGCTGGTGCGCGTTCAGCCCTGGGGCGATTTCATGGATCCTGAGGGCATGGGCACCGGACCCCAGCTTTGGTTTGCCGACGTCATCTCCAGCCAATGGCGCGGCGGAGCACTGGCAACCTGCTCGGATATCTGGCAGGTTTTCCCCGAAATTGGCGGACCTCCCGCCTGGTTGAGCAGCCCTGCCGGTCCCGAAGACCTGTATTCCAGCTACTCGCTCTACTTCCTGGCTGGCATGTTAATTCAAAACCAGCAGGTGGATGCCAGTTCATGTCCCAATGGCGGTCTGGCTTCACCGACGGTTGCCAATGAATGTGGTGTGGATGTTGCTTATGATGCAGTGGTGGCATGGCAGAACCAGTTTGACGCTGAAATCTTCCAGGTCTCACAGGACCTGGGCGTACCGGCTCAACTGTTGAAAAACGTTTTCAGCCGGGAATCCCAGTTTTGGCCTGGCATTTACAAGACCTACCAGGAAGCAGGATTGGGTCAGTTGACCGCCAATGGTGCTGATACCATGCTGCTCTGGAACCCGGAATTCTATTCGCAATTCTGCCCGCTTGTTCTGCATGTCACCCGCTGCGAACTGGGATTTGGCAACCTGGATATTACCGAACAGGAAATGTTGAGCGGTGCCCTGGTGCGCAAGGTGAACGCCTCCTGCCCCGATTGCCCGGTGGGGATTGACCTCACCCAGGCAAACTTTAGCGTGCGAGTCTTTGCTGAAGGACTGCTCGCCAACTGTGAGCAGGTGGGGCGGTTGATTACCAACATCACCCGCTACCAGCCGCGCCAGGTCAGCTCCTACGTGGACCTGTGGCAATTCACCCTTGCCAACTATAACGCCGGTCCCGGCTGCCTGAGCGAAGCCATCCGGGAAGCCTGGAAGGCGGCTGAACCGCTGGATTGGGAGCATGTTGCCCCCCGGCTTGATCCCGCCTGCCGCAAAGCAGTGGATTATGTGAATGATATCAGCCAGGTGCTGGGCGGGATTACCCCCACCCCCACTTCCTGGGTATATCTGGGCACCCCGGTTCCAGCCCTGACAGTCGTTGGTGTACGCACACCCACCCCGCTGCCGACCGCCACCCGCACTCCTTCCCCAACAAACACCCCGGGTCCATCGCCCACGCCCGGTCCCACCCAGGGCTACCCAGTGGATACCCCCACGCCGGCATCCAGCACAACGCCGGGATATCCATAAAATACAGGTTCATTCATACCGGGGCGGCTTCTGTCTGGATTGGGTTTTGATATTTCAAAACCTTCAGTATCAGGTAAACGTTAATGAGAAGCCCTGATATTCCGTGAACAAACCCGTCCAACCCTTCGATGGTTGGAAGGTTGCTGATTTGCAGAACAATATTGAAAAGAATGACTGCAACGCGCAGGACTGCTGGCAGAAGCATCCACAAGACGATGGTTGTTTGTGGCAGGGAGGATTGTTGCCAGGCATACACCAATAACGGAATCAATACCATTACCATGTGCATGTGCGAATGCCAGGTGAATATAAGGGAGGCAGCCAGAACACCGGTCAGGTGAAGAATCATTTCTTCCGGAGATGTTTTTTCCGGCTTCGATGGAATCAGCTTCCGGGTAAGGAGCAGGGTGAGCAACATTCCTGCCCCGGTGATGAACCAGCCCAAATTGGAAGATGTGGCTTCATTCAATCGAATCCCCGGCATTCTCCAGTTGATCATGGTTTGTGGAGCATTGGAATAAATTCCTGGAACATACTGAAACCATAAACGGAATACTTCTGTAAATCCATCCACGCCGGAAAGGAGCAGGGATCCCCCCAGGATTACCGCAGCCATTCCGCCAAAACCCCACAGGACTTTCCATTGGCGTGCCAACAGAAGCCAGGGTATGATAAGAACAAGAATCTGCGGTTTCAGCAACATCCCTGCAAGCCACATCCCGGCAAGCAATGGCTTTCTTCTGATGAAAGCAAGCGTGAACTCACCGGCAAAAATCAATAAGAAAACTTCCACCTGTCCCCAGTAGATATTCAACACCACTGCATAGGTGCCTGAAATTAACAGAATCAGGAACCAGTGAATCTGTTTTCCATGGGGGTTGGTTTGCTTGAGAAAATATGCCAGGTAGCCAATCAGGAGGAGGGTAGACAGGATCGTCCAGACTGTAAAACTTGAGGGAGCGTTCAGGTGGGAAATCAATGCAAAGGGTAGTATAAAAATTGGAAATAAAGGAGAGGGGACGGGGTGGAATTGGGAAAAAGGAACCTGGGGATTTGAGACCGCCAAATATTGCACTTCAGCCAGCCGGTCAAGATTATAAATGTATGGAAACCCATCTGTGATGGCAATTTTCCCAGCACTCCAGAAGGCAAGAAAATCCAACCCCATGGGATCAAATAACCCCGCCTCAATGTATGGAATCACGATGGACAAGAGGTTGAAAACGTAAAGGATCACCAGGAATATCTTGACCCATGCGAGCCAATTGAGGTTCTTATACAGCTTGTTCATCGTTTAACTCCGGTACAGGCAAGGCTGGTTTTGGAGATGGGATTGTGCGGAAACAGGTTGATGTTTCAGAACCTGGAGAATTAACACGAGGTGGATGATTAACCCCGATAGACCGAGGATTAAACCGCCAACTCCCTGGATCCATGGAACCAGTTTGGTAAACATCAGCGCAGCCAGGACAAGCACCAGGATTTGTAAAACAGCGGGCAGGATCGTCCAGGAAACCACGGTACGTTGCGGCAGGTTCCCGTTCAGCCAGCCAAAAATAAGGAAAGGAATCATCACCATTGCCATGTGGATATGGGAATGCCAGGTGAAGATCAGGCTGGCAGCCAGAACCCCGGTTAACTGATGAACCAGGTGTTCTTCTGTCGGTTTTTTGTGCCTGCGCGGCAGCAGGCGCAGGCAGAGGGTACCCGTCAACGCCATTCCCAGTCCGGCAGCAATCCAGCCAAAACTGGAATGGGTGATGCCATTGAGGTGAATTCCAAGCATGCGCCAGTTGATCATATTTTCGGGACCGTTGGAATACATCCCGGGAAGAAACTGCGTCCAAAGCCGCGCCATTTGTAGCATGCCATCCCAGCTTCCCAGCAGGATGGAAACCAGCAGAATGACAAGCGCAGAGATGCTGAATCCCTGAATAATTTTCCATTGTCTTGCCAGCACCAGCCAGGGAAGCACCAGCACCAGCACCTGGGGTTTTAACAGCATTCCGCCCAGCCAGAGTCCTGCCGCGATGGGCTTTTTTTCAAGGATCATACGCAGAAATTCACCTGCGATGATCAACAACCCCACCTCGACCTGCCCCCAGTAAAAATTTTGATACACCGCATAGGAGCTGATCGACAGAATGAGGAGCAGGGTGGGGAATGCCCGGGTCTTTGGTTTCAAGTGGCGGATCAGAAAGACCAGGTATCCAACCAGTGCCAATGAATTGAAGACCGTCCAAAGCCAGTATGCCGGGGAGGCATCCAGTGATGCAATCAATGTAAATGGGAGAATGAAAAAAGGGAACAGCGAGACTGGAAACGGCAGGAATTCTGTTACAGAGATACCCGGGTCGCGCAGTGCGGAATATTGAATTTGTGCCAGTGTTTCCAGGTCATAGACGGAGGAAAATGAATTGGACAGGGCGGCTTTTCCAGCGCTCCAGAATGCCAGTAAATCAAAACCAACGGGGTGAAAAATCCCGTTGGCAAGATATTCATATCCGAACATTGCTGCATACAGGGAAAAGATTGCCGCCAGAACCAGCTTCAGCCAGCCATTGAATCCGATGTGTTGGAAGGGTAGTTTCATGGGGGGAATGGAAAGGGGATCAGGTGGAGTGACGGTTATTGGCAGGGGATGGAATACAGGTCGTGCATGCTGCCGGCTGGTTCGTGTTCCTTTAGCAATTGGACAAGGGCAATGTAAGCATCCCTGGATTCATCCTGTAAGAGACTTTCCCCCAGCCGGTACACCAGGACGTGCGTATAGCCTTCCCGGCACCATTGTTGAATCACTCCTTCCGGTGTGTGCTGCTCCCGGATGTCGGTCTGGAAGCGGTCAATCCATAAATCGGGCTGGGCGTCCAGTGGCATGTACAGCCCGCGCGGTTCCCATAACATCAGTAGTTTTGTGTCTTCTTCAAGGATATTTACTTGTTGAACAGCATCAGCGTAAGGACCGGTGGTCGCCCGGAAATAGGTTTGGGTTTGCTCCGGTTGGAAGAAGGTTTGGACGGGGTTGTTGACAAAAAAAGTATGCGCATCCTGCAGGAGGTTGATCAACAGAACGGTAATGATGACTGTGCCCAGCAGGTTCCGCAGACGAATCTGCCCGTAAGATTTTCCCTGCAGAACAATCCATCCCCATCCTGCAGGAAGGGTTGCAACAGGAAGCAGCGCAAAATACAGGCGGGGCTGAATCAAGTGTGCCACCCTGTAGCTGAGTACACCCAATGCCAGGGCAGCTGGCAGGAGCAGAACGGCAAGAACCCGGGCGGAGAGATGTTTGCGCAGCAAGATCAGCCCTGGCAGTCCCAGGAGCAGCAGCAAAGGTCCCGGGTCGGTCGAAAAACCAGCGGCGGTATCCACACCAGTAAACGTGATGGAAAACGGCAGAAGCAGGCTTTTCCAGATATTAATTCCTGCATTTCCAAGATTGGCAGCCTGCAGGCGGGCGGCAGAGAAAAACGTTGTGGGTAGAAAGAAGGGAAAAAGCGGGTTGCCGGTAGCAATCCAATTCTTTAACAACCATGGTGCAACAACCAGGATGGCAGCCACGGCAGACTGTAACAGCAATTTCCATGTGACGGAATTTTTCTTGTGAAGAAAGGGCAGACAAAGAAGCATGCCCGCCAGCAGCACTCCCTCCGTCCATTTAATGGTGGTTGCCCCGCTGGCAAATATCACCGCCCGCAGGAAGTCAGTTGGTTGATTTGCTTCCAACCATTGAAAAAAGAAGATGACAGTTGAAAGCCCCAGTAATGCTGCAAGTAGATCGGAATATGCCCAGCCAAGCAGGTAACGGATTGTGTAGCCAGCCATCAAAGCCGCCACAGTGATCCAGGCTCCTTCCCGGCTTTGTTCGGGAGACGTCAGCGGATCGTAGAAGCGCCGGGCAAACCCGAGCATGCCCACCAGGAAGAGCATTCCCGCCCCCCAGCATGTCACCGCGGCTGTTTGCTGGCGAAACAATCCCATGGCAAGGGTGTTGATCATTTCAGCGGTTTGCGGATGACCCCAATAGGGGTTTTGGGGCAGGTACACCAGGGCATTTGCTGCCAGGTAGTGGCGGGGCAAATCCAGGTGATAGGTGAGGGCATCCCATTTCACCGGGATGGCAAGAGCAATTGCCAGCTGTATTCCTGCAAAGGTGACAATGCAAACAACCAGGAACCGTTGGAGTTTGCGGCTGGTGTTCCATTCCCGGGAGATGGATGAAACATCTCTCAGCCAGCTGAAAATCTCCCTCCGAAAAACCACACACCCCCCGCAAAAGAAAATCCAGAAAACCAGGCGGTAATATAAATGCAGAATGCCAAGCAGGAAAAGTACAAAACCAAGGATGAGCAGTCCCAGGGCAGCCTGTACGGCAATTTTCTCCAGCGGGGAGAGGGTTTCAAACCGCGCAATTCTTCGCCCCACCCCGCCTGCCAGGAGGAGAATGCCCAATCCAATGGCAAGGTCCGCCAGGACAGCCAGGATTCCTGCAATTGACCCGGCATCCACGGGCTTGTGCACATAGTAGTATCCTGCAAGGACTAGCAGGATCCAAAGAATGGGAATCAGTATGGCAAGGAATGTCTTGCGGGCGGGGAGTGGGGGAGGTTTGGTTTCCATTACCCAATCATGTCCATGTGCCTGCCTGGGTGGGGGCGATGGGTGTATTATATTCCATTGTCCTGTCCTGTGGAAATTTCTGGCAGAATATAGCCACACCGTCGATTGACAACCTTCCACGTGGATTTGATCCCTCTTTACAAATGCGGTATGATTATTGGCAGGAGATGTACCGATGTTCAATGACTTTTTTCGCCGCAAACAGGATGAGGATGCCATGCGATCCGAGGGACGTCTTCCCCCGGGACAGGCATTGACGCAAAAATTCCCCGTGCTGCATTATGGTTCCATTCCCGGGTTCAACCCGGCAACCTGGGATTTTCGGGTGTGGGGCGAGGTGGAGAAACCGCTGCGCCTTTCCTGGGAAGAATTTAACCAGCTTCCGCGCACCCGATTAAAAATGGACATCCATTGCGTCACCCGCTGGAGTAAGTTTGACACGGAATGGGAAGGGGTTTCCGTGCGTACATTGATCGATCTTGGGTTGGTGAAACCCTTGCCCGCTGCCCGTTTTGTGCTCCAGCATGCAGAATTCGGCTTTACCGCCAACTTGCCCCTGGAAACCATCCTGGCGGAAAACTTCCTCATGGCAACCCACTACAATGGCGCACCCATCACACCGGATCATGGCTATCCCCTGCGGGGTGTGGTTGGGCATATCCCTGGACGGAGCGAACTGATGACCCCTTATTTTTGGAAAGGTGCCAAGTGGCTGCGCGGGTTGGAGTTTTTAACCAAGGACCACCCGGGCTTTTGGGAACAAGCCGGTTATCACAACAATGCGGATGTCTGGCTGGAAGAGCGGATTAACGAGTCAGACCAGTCTTTTTAGCGCTTGAACCGCCGGGCATAAAACCCCAACCCGATCCCGCCCAACAGGATGATTCCTCCCAGGATCGCTAGCAGGGGGGATCGTCCACTGGTGCCTTGTTCCACGGGGGCGGCAATGGCACTCACCTGCGCGCCAAAATCCAGTGTGGATTGATCCCCTGCTTTGAGTGTAAGCGGGTAATTCATGTTGGTGGTGGGATTGTATCCCTGCGGCGGTGCCACGCTGACGTTGTAACTGCCCTCCGGAACTTCCAGGAAGCAGACTGGTTTTCCGTCCGCAGTGGTTTGACCGGTCAGTGAAATCTGTCCGCTGCGATCGGAAATACTGACTGCTCCCCCTGCCAGGGGGATTTCATCGGTTTCCGCCCGGGCATTTCCGTTGATATCATCAAAGAGATAAACGCAGATCCGTGCGGTGCCCTTCAGGGGGGTGGGGGTGGGCAGAATCAGCGTGGGGGTGGCATTCAGGTCGGCGGTTGGCTCAGGTGTTACCAATGCAATCAGCAGTTCCTGCCCGATGAGCAGGTTGCATTCATCCCGGATGGATGGATTGAGGGTATAGAGCTGGTCCAGTGAGATGTTGTGCAGCAATGCCACGCTGATGCAGGTGTCCAATGACTGGACTTTATAAATCACCCTGCCGTCTGGCAGCGGAGTGGGTGTGGAATAGACCACCTGGGCGGGTGCGCCGGCATCCACTGGAAATGCCAGTGCCGCCATGCCAGCCAGGGTAACGCAAACAACCAGGAAAATTGCAATGATCTGTTTCATCAGGACAGATTATATCATTGACTGTCAGGATGGATGGGCTTCCTGCCGGGTCAGGATCTTCATACAACCTTCACATCCCATCCGCAAAATCTTCACACCATCCATGTATGATAGAGACAGGTTCACAAAAGAACCATATTAAATGATCAGGAGAAAAAATATGTTTAACCAACGTAAATCCATTTGGAAAGTTATCACAATCATTGCTGTTGTGATTGTCGCAGTCGCTGCTTTTGTTCCCACCGGGATTGTCTCGGCTGCTTCCCCTGCCGGGCGGGGTGGTCCTGGCGGCAATGGACAAACAGGTACCGTTCCATCCAATTTTGGAAACGCCGGTGCCACCCGCTTTGGGCAGGCAAACGGGACGCCGGGTGCCGGATTGGCGCTCACCCCCCTGACAGAAGCGGAAGCTGCCGCACTGCAGGAAGCCATCCTGGAAGAATACGGTGCTTATAATCTATATCGCGCCGTGCTCACCCAATTTGGGGATGTGTATCCCTTCAACCGGATTGTCCTCTCCGAGCAGCAACACACTGCAGCCCTCGTCCGCCAGGCGGAGAAGTATGGTGTGGCAGTTCCCGAAAATCCCGGGCTGGTCAACCCGCCGGTGTTTTCCTCGCTTGCAGAAGCGTGCCAGGCTGGCGTGGATGCAGAGATTGCTGATGCTGCCCTGTATGATGAACTCAAGCTCGTCACCACTCATGAAGATCTGATCCGGGTATACAACCGCCTGCAGAGTGCCTCGCTCAACAGTCACCTGCCGGAGTTTGAAGCCTGCAACTGATCCGCATTGATTTGAAAAAAGCAGGCGGGGTGAATTCACCCCGCCTGCTTGCGTTTGCTCATGATGGATGTCATTTATTGGGGGGAATATATCATTATTTTGTGATAATACCAGGAACTAATACTATAATATTGTGTGTCCGGTAACTTGAGAACAAATGACTGCATGTGATGGGAGTTGTATGGCTGATAATCTGGGAAAGGTCAAAACCACGGATGACCTGGTGGGCAGCAGGCTGCACGAACTTCGTACCGGGCAGGGCTTGTCCCTGCGGGTGCTGGCAGACCGAAGCGGATTAAACATCAACACCCTCAGCCTGATTGAGCATGGGAAATCGTCACCCTCTGTCAGCACCTTGCAGCAGCTTGCCAATGCGCTGAATGTCCAAATTGGAGCATTTTTTGAAGAACAACCCAGGTCCCTGCGGGTGGTGCATTTCCGTGCCTGCCATGCCAGGCATTCCACCGGTATGGGAATAATTATGGAAAACCTGGGGAAAAACCTGGAAAACCATGCTGTCCAACCCTTTTTGGTGACCCTGCCTGCTGGTGCGGGAAGTGGTGCTTCCCCCATTGTTCATACCGGGCATGAGTTTGTGTACTGCCTGGCGGGAATTTTGGATTATGAAATCGAAAACCAATCGTATTTGTTGGAACCGGGCGACAGTTTGGTTTTCCAGGCGCACCTGCCACACCGTTGGCAAAATACCAGTTTGGAGGAATGCCGGATTATGCTGGTGATCTTTCCTGCTGACCACCATGATGTATCCATTGACCGTCATTTTCCAGAACCCATGGAAACAGGGAGAATATCATGAAAATAGCTGTTGTTACCGATGATGGCAAGACCATCAGCCAGCATTTTGGAAGGGCAACCCACTATTATGTGGCTGTCATTGAAGATGCCAACATAATTGCGACGGAATTGCGCGAAAAACCGGGTCACAGCCAGTTTGCGCAGGAGCCCAGCCACGAGGAACACCACCATGGGCATGGCGGTGATGCACACTCGCACGGCAAGCATCTGCGCATGGCGGAGACCATTGCAGATTGCCAGGTGTTGATCTGCGGAGGCATGGGCATGGGTGCTTATGAGAGTTTGCGCGGGTTGAAAATTTCCGTCATCGTGACAGACCTGGTGGAGATTGAATCTGCCATCCGGGCGTATCTTTCAGGAAATCTGGTAAACTTGACGGAACGTCTCCACTAGATTTCAAGCATTACAGGTGCCTATGAAGAAACCATCCATCCCGGCGATTGGCGTGTTGTTCCTGGTCATCCTGGCTGTTTTGTTGGGGGCAATCACCCAACCAGCCTTGGCGCAGGAATCTCATCCTGTGCATATTTACCTTTTTTGGGGGGAGGGATGCCCGCATTGTGCTGCTGCCAAACCATATTTTGAAAGCCTGGTGGAAAAATATCCGGGTGTGCAGCTCCATATGTATGAAATTTATAACAGTACGGTTAACCAGGAGTTGTTTTCCTCCATGGCGGAAAAATACAATTTTCAGCCATCCGGTGTGCCAACCTTTTTTATTGCCCAGTATTACTCGGTTGGCTGGACAGAGGACATGAACACAGCCATCGAGGATGTCATCCGTACCTGCTTGAAGGATGGCTGCCCCGATCCCGGGGAGGGCATTGTCAGCCATGAACCCGTGCAGGTAACTGCCCAGCCGACCCCCCAGCCCACCATTGTTGTCACCCCCACC
>ENA-UOYA01000990-UOYA01000990.1-activated-sludge-metagenome-genome-assembly--contig:-NODE-990-length-32901-cov-14.862266_pt1 | contig 32901 bp, 30 predicted proteins | sample MGYA00238163_ERZ764804 | MGnify/ENA primary metagenome ERZ764804 (study PRJEB28919, sample SAMN05720223) | activated sludge metagenome | isolation source: Anaerobic digester | place: Hong Kong... | reverse complement strand
TTTACATCGACGGAGGAACAACAGATGTTACTGCATCCAACGATGCCGTAAATGCCACAAAGGGCACTGTAAGCGGAGGAACCGAACAAAACGATGGAAGTTGCCTGTATGTACGAGGCGGGACATTGATTGCTTCCTGCACCAATGGAGATGCCATTGACAGCAACGGGAATATTGTTATCACCGGTGGTTTAACCATTGCTAATGGTCCTTCCTCAGGAGTTGAAGAAGCAGCAGATTTTAACGGAACTTTTAGTATGAACGGCGGAATTTTTATCGGAGCCGGAGCAAAAAGCAATATGAATAAAACAATGAGTGCTTCATCTACTCAACCTAATATGTATTTAACATCAAGTAGCACTATTTCATCGTCAACCTTTATGGATATTCGAATTGGTACGGCAGATGTAATTACATTTAAACCTAAATACGGTGCATCAGCATTTTTACTCTCTTGTCCCGAAATGAGTAAAGGCGCTGCTTACAGTATTTACACCGGAGGCTCATATTCTTCTGCAACCAACATTGGAGGATATTATTCGGGTGGAACTTATACGCCAGGAACACTTAAAAAATCGGGGACGCTTTCGACAAGCAGTACTGTAAATTCCATCAGTTTTTAATGCTTTTGGCTTTGATACTGACATTATTTTTAAATTATTGGTAATGTAATGTGAATTGAACATCGTTTAATGTGAAAATTGAATAGGGAAATCTTATGTAATTAACGACTTCAAGATTATTTACGAAAATAAAACAAGAATTTTATATTTAATCATTGATTATTAATAGTCTGCAATAAATTGAACGAAGTATTGACAACTAAATCGGCTTTATTTGTAAATGTAGGTTATAGAGAAGATTTTTTAAACCTCATTAATCATTTCGATTCCATTTCGCTGGCTGAAATGGATAAAGTGAAACTGCTTAACAGAACCGATATAAAATTTGTTTTTCACAAAGAAAAATTAAATTCTATTTTATCTGAAGCCGCAACTGATTATCGAGTATTGGAGATAGATGGCGTTCGTTTTTCAAATTATGACACCCAATATTTTGATACCGAAAATTATAAATTCTATCTTGATCATCAAAATGGACGTGCAGACCGCTACAAAGTGAGAATGCGAAGTTATGTTGACAGCAACCTGCATTATTTTGAAATTAAGCACAAAACCAATAAAAATAGAACCGTTAAAAGTAGAATAAGGATTCCTTATCAGGAAAGAATAATACAGGGAAAAGCGGCAGAATTACTAAAAAATAAGACTGGGTTATTGCCAGAAATGTTAAAAAGTGCGCTTCGAATCAACTGCAAACGTACAACGCTTGTAAATAAGGAACTTTCCGAAAGGATAACGATTGATTATGATATAAAATATTATATAAACAAACAATGGCATCAATATCCCGAAATAATAATAATAGAGATAAAGCAAGAACGCATGAGGAAATCCGAATTTGTTCAAATTATGCGGGAATGCCATTTACAGCCTGTTTCTCTAAGTAAATATTGTTTTGGAATTGCCAATTTTATTCCGGGAATCAAGAAAAATAACTTTAAAACTCAGATATTATATGTCAACAAAATTTGTAACAATCGTGCAGTCTAACTTTATCTCCATCAGCATAATATTATTTTTGTTGATACTCATTCCCGGAAAAACTACAGGTCAAAACTTAATAGAGGACGTCGACGAACATACCGAAATGGCAGATTCTTCGAAAAACTTGTCCATTCAAACAGCTACAAAATTGCCGGCTGAATTTAAAGCGGTAATCAAACCCGAAAAAACTCAGAAAGAAGTTGAAATAAACAAAAGCTTTTTCATTAATCTTTCCATCGATATCGTTGCATTACTTCTGATTATTGGTTTGATTTATTATCCTAACTACAAGCGACTTGACACAATCTTTACCTTTGTGTTGTTTAATATTTCCATCTATTTGCTCACTTTTCTACTCAATCAGGTAAAAATTTCAATGGGAGCGGCTTTCGGATTATTCGCCGTGTTTTCGATGCTGCGTTACAGAACAGCAGGTATCAGCATGAAAGACATGACCTATCTCTTTGTCTTTATTGCAATGGGACTTTTGAGTGGTATCCAACTGGATGTTATTGAATTGATAATTGTATTTTCGGTTATTTTTGTCGCAATATTTTTATTTGATACAAAATTGCTCATCAAACGCGAATCGACAAAAATCGTCTATTTTGAAAATATTGATATGATTCATACCGATAAAGAACAGGAATTGATTGAAGAGCTGAGAAAAAGAACAGGGTTGAATATCCATCGAATTTCAATCGAAGAAATCTCTTATCTGAAAGACAGTGCTACTATCAACATCTATTATTACGAATAAATAAAAAATCTTATGGTAAAAAAAAGTGTTGTAATTGTAGTACTGTTGATTATCTGCTTCAGTATTCAGGCTCAAAATCAGTTTGGTACATGGACCAGCTTCACCATCGACAAAAAAGTGGATAAATGGACTCTTGAAGCAGAAACCGAATTGCGAACCATTTCAGGAGTTCAATTGATCAATCGCTGGGACATGGGATTGGGAGCGGAATATAAGATCATTAAGCCCCTTAAAGTCGGGTTGGAATATCAGTTTATGAATGTTTTGGATGAAAAATATAATAATTACCAATTTCGCCACAGATTTACGGGAAGTATTTCAGGCACAAAGAAATTCGGCAACTTCCTGTTTGGTTTATCCGAGGGATTACAGGTTACAACCAAAAACGACAGCAAAAGAATCAGAGATGACGGAACCATCGATACCTATAAAGTTAATCCTGCTTCAATGTGGAAAAATTCTGCTGAAGCCGAATACAATATACCCAAATGCAAGTTAACCCCTGAATTTGAATTTAAGACTTATTATTCCTTGAATGATCCCGATGGGAATGCTTTCGACAAATTGCGTTATACTCTTTCCTTGAAATACAAGTTGAACAAACACAACAGCATCAATGTTTTTGGCGTTTATAATAAAGAACTGGGAACAGACGAAGCAGATTATTCCGGCAAATACATTCTTGGCGTAAAATATTCGTACCATTTAAAATAAGTAAAATGAAAAATATTTTTGTTCTATTCATTGTAATAACAGGCACGATTTTTATTAATGTTGCTTGTGATCCCGAAAAAATACTTGGCGGTACGGAAATTGAAACCGAAAATAGCGACGATTCATCGTCAACGAAAACCGAGTCTTCTTCTGATTATATCTGGAACAGTTCAGATGTAAAAACCATCACATTCAATGAGAGTTCAATTTCTTCGTCCTCATCGGATGTCAAAATCAATGGAACAACTGCAACCATTTCCGCCGGTGGCTGTTATTCCATTTCCGGAAGCTTATCGAATGGACAGCTAATTGTTGATGCTCCCTCTGAGGAAGTCAAAATACAATTGAACGAAGCTACTGTTTCAAATTCTACTACCTCGCCGTTCTATATTAAAAAAGCTTCAAAAGTGATTGTATTTCTGGCTGAAGGAACAAGCAATTCATTTACCGATGCCACTACATACTCAAATTCAGATGAACCTAATTCCTGCATCTTCAGCAATTCTTATCTGGCATTTACGGGTACGGGGACATTAAATGTTACCGGCAAATATAACGATGGGATTTCGAGCGACGACCAAATAATTATTAATAACGGTAACATAACTGTTACGGCGGTCGACGATGGCATCCGAGGCAAGGACTATTTGGTTATCAGTAACGGATCGATTTCATCAACAAGTAATACCGGACATGCTCTTAAGTCGGATAACACCGATACCGGTTACGGGTACATCGAAATTGACGGAGGCAAACTAACGCTTGCTTCCACAACAGGAAAAGGAATAAAGGCTGTAAACAAATACACACAAAACGGGGGAGATATTGTCGTTACAAAATCTAAAGAAGGAATTGAAAGTTTCAGCATTAATGTAAATGGGGGCAGTTTGAACATAACTGCATCCAACGACGCCGTAAATGCAACTAAAGGCACTGTAAGCGGAGGAACAGAACAAAACGATGGAAGTTGCCTGTATGTGCGAGGTGGAACATTGATTGCTTCCTGTACCAATGGCGATGCAATCGACAGCAACGGAAATATTGTTATCACTGGTGGTTTAACCATTGCCAACGGACCATCTTCAAATATTGAAGAAGCAGCAGATTTTAATGGAACTTTTAGTATGAACGGCGGAATTTTTATCGGGGCCGGAGCTAATTCAAACATGACCAAGCCCATGAGTACAAGCTCTACACAGCCAAATATGTATATTTCATCCGGTTCGCAAATTTCATCTTCCACTTTTTTGAATATCAAAATTAATTCGACCGATGTAATTACCTTTAAACCAAAATATGGAGCTTACAAATTTTTAATTTCCGCTCCCGAAATGAGCAAAGGCGCTGCTTACAGTATTTATACGGGAGGTTCGTATTCTTCTGCAACCAACATTGGAGGATATTATTCGGGTGGAACTTATACGCCAGGAACACTTAAAAAATCGGGGACGCTTTCAACAAGCAGCACTGTAAATTCCATCAGTTTTTAATTCGCTTAAACTCATAAATGAAAAATTGATTGGATTTGTCACTGTTAATAAGAAATATTTAGACAATACGATTATTGGTAAAATCTGTATTTTAATATTTTTCTCCATTGCTTTAAAGCTGTAAAAAATTAAAAAATGGCAAACAATAAAAGACTTTTGAAGCGGTCACCCAACAATATTCTTACGCATGTTCTGGTTTGGGCTATTGTTTTGAGCTTTCCGCTTTTTTTCTTTGACCGCCGAAATGAAGGTATTAACTGGTTCTATTTCTGGAATGCAGCATCTACAGTATTGTGCTTTATTGTGGTATTTTATGTAAATTATCTTTATCTGATTGATAAATTTCTTTTCGACAGAAAAACAAAAGAGTTTATTCTTATCAACCTGATTTTAATCATAGCTTTGGCAGCATTGATGCATTTTGCTCACGAACTGGTAATTAGTTTAAACTTTGATGGACGACCACCCATGAGAATGAGAGGTAGAAGACCTCGACCTTTATTTCCTCTAAAATTTATTGTTAACAACGCATTCTTTCTAACCCTTGTAGCAGGTCTGAGTGTAGCCATAAAAATGAGTATGCACTGGGTTAAACTCGATAACGAACGAAAAGAACTGGAAAAAGCCAAAACCGAAGCCGAACTCCAGAATTTGAAAAGTCAGATCAACCCACATTTCCTGCTCAATACGCTGAACAACATTTATGCTTTGATAAATTTTAATCCTGTGCAAGCCCAGCAAGCAGTTCAGGACTTAAGTAAATTATTGCGACATATTTTATACGATAATAATCAAACTTTTGTACCTTTGTCACAGGAAGTGGAGTTTATGCAAAACTACATCGATTTGATGCGGATACGGCTGGCTGAAAACGTGAAGTTAACCACCGAATTCAACTTAATTCCCGAGAGTGATACTAAAATTGCTCCGCTCACTTTTATATCGCTCATTGAAAATGCTTTTAAACACGGAATCAGCGGCGACAAACCTTCATATATTCACATCGAACTGATAGAAAAACAGGGAGGAATAGTGCAATTTTCTTGTAAAAACAGTTATTTTCCAAAGACCGATTCCGATAAAAGCGGGAAAGGTATCGGATTGGAGCAAATGCAGAAACGACTGGATATACTTTATCCGGGTCATTATATCTACGATACGGAAATTAGAAACAACGAATATGCTGCTATTCTGATAATAAATGCCAATATCGACACAGAAAATGATACTCAGTTGCTGGATCATTGACGATGAACCTCCTGCTCTCAAATTGCTGGAATCATACGTTCAAAAAACACCTTTTCTGAAGCTGACAGGCAAATATTCGAGCGCTCTGTCGGCCATGAATAATGCAGAAAATCAGCAACCCAATATTATTTTTCTGGATATTCAAATGCCAGAACTCAGTGGCATGGAATTTTCACAGTTTGTCCATTCCGACACAAGAATTATTTTTACTACCGCTTTCAGCGAATATGCCATCAACAGTTACAAGGTCAACGCTCTCGATTATTTACTAAAACCTATTTCGTACAGCGATTTTCTTACGGCTGCCAAAAAAGCCTTGAACTGGTTTGAAATTTCCCAAAAAGCTGCTCAAAACGAAGGAACAGAAAAAACGGGAATTTTTGTAAAAGCCGATTACAAGTTGGTGCAAGTGCTTTTCGACGATATCCTTTTCGTGGAAGGATTGAAAGATTATGTAAAAATCTATGTCAGAAACGATACCAAACCCATCATTACGCTAATGAGCATGAAAGGCATGGAAGATTTGCTTCCACGCGACAGATTTCTTCGCGTTCACCGCTCCTATATTGTTCAAAAAAACAAAATAGAAAACATCAGCAAAAACCGAATCACGATTGCCGGGCATAAAATTCTTATCGGCGATACCTACAAGCAAAATCTTCTTTCCATCATTGGCAACAAATCTGAATCTTAACCCTCGTTGCCAAATATCCGTAAATTGATCTACCACAATTTCTCGTTGTAAATATTCTGCTCAAAAATTGATGAAACGATTAAATTTTCATTCCATACCATCGGAAAAAATTGTTGGTTAAATAAGCCTCTAAATTTACCCATCAAAAAACCATTTTGTACATACAAAAAACGCTTTCGTCGATACATCTCTCCCATTTGTCCTATTCTTTTGCTTAAATTGTATTCCCAAACTATTTTTGCTGAAAAAATAAAAAATAAAACATAAAACATAAAACATAAAACATAAAACAAATGGAAAAAGTCAAGAATAATAAAAAGAAAACGCTGAAAGTTGTTTTGTTCACATTCCTGATGTTGTCAACAGGAATGCTTTTCGCACAAAACAATGCTCTTCCGCAGAAATGGGATTTACAAACCTGTATCGATTATGCACTGGCAAACAATATCCAGGTAAAACAGGCAGAAGCCAGTAAAAAGGGCAGCCAAGTTGATACCAAACTTGCAAAAGCTGCATTACTGCCCACAGTTTCGGCATCAATCAACCAAAACTTAAGTAATTATCCATTCCCCGAAGACAATTCTTCATCAAATTCAGCAACAGGAAGTTATGGAATCAATGCTTCATGGCAAATATTCGATGGTGGAGCCCGCAAAACCGGCATCAAACAAGCAGATATCAATGCAGAAATCGCGGAGTTGAATATTGAAGAAAGTAAAAACAACATAAAACTTTCCATTATTCAAAATTATCTGCAAATTCTTTATGCCAACGAGGCAGTAAAAACCTATGAAAATGCCGTTAAACTGAGTGAAGCACAGCTGGAAAGCAACAAGGAAAAATTAAATACTGGAACCGCAACGAAAAGTGATGTTGCGCAATGGGAATCACAGCACGCATCCGATTTGTACCAACTTACAAATGCACAAGTTTCTCTTGCAAATTATAAACTTCAACTCAAACAATTACTAGAATTGGATACGCTGGAATCAATGGATATTGTTATCACAGAACCGAACGAAGAAGAAGTGATGGCCGTTATACCGGATAAAAATTCTATCCTTCAAACCGCTATGAATTTTATGCCGCAAGTCAAATCCAGCAAGTTGGATACCGAATATTCAACTTTAAGCATAGCAAAAGCTAAAGCTGGTTATTATCCTAAAATAAGCTTGCAGGCAGCTACTGCAAGCGGAAATCTTTATAATTCTTCTTATGATTTTGGGACTCAATTGAAAAACAACTGGAACAATGCTATAGGAATTTCTGTCAGTATTCCCATTTTCTCGAATAGAGAAGTTAAAAGTGCTGTAGAAAAGGCGCAAATAAGCGTAGAAACATCTAAATTGAACGAAATTAATATCCGTAAAGAGTTGAATGCCAATATAGAAACGGCTTATCTGAATGCCATCAATTCCCAATCGCAATACGTGGCTGCAAAGGAAAAAGTGAATAGCAGTGAAGAAAGTTACAAGGTTCTCGACGAACAATTCAATCTTGGTCTTCGAAACACCATTGAATTGCTTACCGGAGAAAACACCTTAATCGAAGCCCGGCATCAGCTGCTTCAAGCAAAATACATGGCTTTGCTAAGCCTTAAAGTACTGGAATATTATCAAGGTTTAATATAATTTGAAACAAACATTATCAATATGAAGATTAATTTGAACAAAAACCGAAAAATAGTTTTGCTGTTGACAGGTACAGTCATAATTTTGACAGTAGGGTTATTTTCCTGTAAAAAGAACACCAAAACAGAAGAAAAATGGATTACTTCTACTGTTTCAAAAGGCAACATTTCCAACATCGTTACCTGTACCGGCACTCTTGAACCAATTACGAAAGTCGAAGTCGGAACACAAGTCAGTGGAAGAATAGAAACCATTTATGTGGATTACAACAGCGTAGTAAAAAAGGGAGATTTACTGGCCGAAATAGATCAAACCGTCCTTTCAGCCAATCTTTCGTCGGCAGAAAGTTCTTTAGCTTCAGCCAAAAGTCAGCTGGAACTTCAGAAAAAAAATTACGAGCGGTACAAAACGCTCTACGAAAAGCAGTTAGTTAGCACTTCCGATTTCGAATCGGCACAATATAACTACGAAAAAGCAAAAAACGATTACAACGAAAGTCTCAACAATTACCGAATTGCACACACCAACTTGAGTTATGCAAAAATCTATTCACCTATCGATGGTGTAGTACTTAGCCGTGAAGTTGAAGTGGGACAAACTGTTGCCGCAAGTTTTTCAACGCCTACACTTTTTATCATTGCAAACGACCTCACAAAAATGCGGGTAATTGCCGATGTGGACGAAGCCGATATAGGAAACGTGATAAAAGGTCAGCGCGCTTCTTTTACTGTTGACACCTATCCTGACGAAGAATTTCAGGGAGAAGTTACCGAAGTACGACAATCGGCCACAACCACCAATAATGTTGTAACATACGAAGTTGTAATCAACGCACCAAATCCTGATTTAAAACTGAAACCCGGATTGACGGCAACAGTTTCCATTTTCACAATTGAGAAAAACAATGTGTTGACTATTCCTACAGAAGCCTTGTCGTTTACTCCCGATAAAACTTCCAAGTCAAATGTTCAAAATGATAACAAACAACATAAAGTTTGGGTACTGGAAGGAAACAAACTCATACCCAAAGAGATTGAAATTGGGAGCCAATCCGGAACGCTTACGGAAGTAATCTCCGGCCTCAGCGAAGGTGAAAAAGTTGTTGTCGGTTCAGGTTCCGCAATAGACTCTCAAAGTACCGACACAACAGTTACCTCCGAAAACAGCAGCCCTTTCATGCCCAAGCCGCCGACAAGAGGCAACAATAAGGGAGGAAAATAATAAATAAAAGGCAAAACGATGAGCGACAAAAAAATTATAGAGCTTAACAATATCAAGCGAAATTTTCAGGTCGGAACCGAAACCGTTCATGCACTAAAAGGTATTTCCTTTTCCATTGAAGAAGGACAGTTTGTAACTATCATGGGAAAATCGGGCAGCGGTAAAAGTACACTTCTGAATATTCTTGGTTGCCTGGATTCACCTTCCTCGGGAAATTATCTGCTTGACGGATCATCCGTCCAGTCTATGAACAAAGACCAGCGTGCCAGGATAAGGAATCAAAAAATCGGATTTGTTTTCCAAAATTATAATTTGCTTGCCAACACTACGGCAATCGAAAATGTTGAACTCCCACTCATGTACAATCCCGAAGTTTCCACTTCTGAAAGAGAAAAAAGAGCCATTGAAGCCTTGCAAAGAGTAGAATTGGGAGATCGTCTTTATCACAAAAGCAATCAGATGAGTGGAGGACAAATGCAACGGGTGGCAATTGCAAGGGCATTGGTGAACAATCCCGCCGTTATTCTTGCTGATGAAGCTACCGGTAACCTCGACACCAGAACATCTTACAGCATTTTGAAATTGTTGCAGCAGCTTCACAAAGAAGGAAGAACCATTATCTTTGTAACTCACAACAACGAAATAACTTCTTTTAGCCAAAGGAATATCGTTTTAAGAGATGGGAAAATATTAAGCGACACGTACAATCCCACAATTTTATCAGCCGCAGAAGCTTTGGAAAAATTACCCAAAGAAGAAGACGAGGAGGAAACATTATGAATTTATCCAATTTATTCAGAATTGCATGGAGAGCATTAAACAAGAACAAAATGAGGGCTTTCCTCACCATGCTGGGGATCATCATCGGAGTAGCCTCTGTTATTGCCATGCTGGCTATTGGAGAAGGCTCAAAACGAAGTATCGAAAAACAAATATCCGAAATGGGAGCCAACATGATTATGATTATGCCTTACGACAACAAAGCTGTTGGCGGCGTACGTATGAGTGCTTCCAATGTTCAAACCCTTAAAATCAGCGATTATCAGGATATTTGCAACAAAGCCAAGTATGTTGGAGCAGCTTCTCCTTACGTAAGCAGTGGTGGACAATTTATTTACCAGAACAAAAACTATCCGGCAAGTATTTCCGGCGTTTCACCATCCTATCTGGAAATTCGACAATTAAAAATAAAATCGGGATATATGTTTACCGATTCCGATGTAAAAAGATACAATAAGGTTTGCGTTATAGGAAAAACCATAGCCGACAACCTTTTTACCAATGGTGAAAATCCGGTAGGAAAAATTATCCGTTTCAATTCCATACCATTTCAAATTATCGGTGTACTCGAAAGCAAAGGGTACAATTCAATGGGAATGGATCAGGATGAAATCGTACTGGCGCCCTACACGGCAGTGCAAAAACGTATTTTGGCCATCGATTATCTGCACGGAGTTTTTTGTTCGGCAGAAACTGAAGATTTGGCACCAAAAGCTGTAGAAAGCATTACGCAAATACTGGCAAAAAACCACAATATCAGCAATCCCGATGATTACGATTTTGAAATACGTTCGCAAGAAGAATTAAGTTCAATGCTTACTTCCACTTCCGACATGATGACCATCCTGTTGGCATGTGTAGCCGGCATAAGTTTACTCGTGGGCGGAATTGGAATTATGAACATAATGTACGTCTCCGTAACCGAAAGAATAAAGGAAATCGGATTGCGCATGAGTGTGGGCGCTCGAGAAAGAGATATTTTGGTCCAATTTCTTATCGAATCCGTTCTGATAAGCATTACTGGAGGACTGATCGGTGTAATATTCGGATTCCTTTCATCTTACGGAGTAAAATTATTTGCAGGCTGGCCAGTTTTCATCGAAGCGTGGAGTGTCGTACTCTCCTTTGTGGTCTGCTCCGCAATAGGTATATTTTTTGGTTGGTATCCGGCCAGAAAAGCTGCAGGCCTCGATCCTATCGAAGCACTCCGTTATGAATGATAATCGGCTAAATGAACCGCAATAGAAAGAGAAAGAGAAAGAAAATGAATATCGGTAAATTAAAAATAAAAAAACAATATACGGAAGATGTGGAACGAAAAGACAATGTATTTGTCCACATCCTTGTTTGGTGTGTTGTTTTCGGATTGCCACCCTTCTTTGCGCTGCGTGGCGGATTTTTCAGTTGGCCCGATTTCTTTTCTTTCCTGCCGATACCCATTTCGTTCTTGATAATTTTTTATGTCAACTATTTTTATTTGACCGAACGATGGTTGTTCAAACGAAAAATTTTACTGTTTATTACCATAAATATCGGACTAATTGTAGGCCTTGCCTTGTTATTGCATGTATGGCACGAAATGGAACAATTATTCGTTTTTTCCTCAACGAAACCCAAACAATCGGGTGAAACACAAATGCCGGAAATAGCGTTTATTGTCCGCGATATTTCATCCCTTACCTTTGTAACCATATTAAGTATTGCCATTAAAATTACCATGCGGTTGTCTCAAATGGAAGCCAGACAAAAGGAAATGGAAAAAGCAATGACGGAAGCGGAATTAAAGAATCTCAAAAACCAGATTAATCCGCACTTTTTGCTCAATACGCTGAACAATATTTACGCCCTCTCCCAGTTTGATCCGCCCAAATCAACTTCAGCCATTCTCGAATTAAGCGAATTGCTGCGTTATGTCCTGTATGACAATGAAAAAAAGTATGTTCCCCTACAGGATGAAATCGATTTTATTCGAAACTATATCGAGCTGATGCAGCTCAGACTCACGGATAATACGAAAGTTGCGGTTAATTTCGATATTTCGGAAGACAACAATACCCTGATTGCTCCCTTAATTTTTATTTCGCTCATAGAAAATGCCTTTAAACATGGAATAAGCAACGATGAACCTTCCATGATTGAGTTTAAACTCAAAGAAAATCCTAACGGTGAAATTCTTTTTTATGCCAAAAACAGCTATTTCCCCAAAACCATTTCCGATAAAAGTGGCAGCGGAATCGGATTGCAGCAAGTGAAAAAAAGGCTCGAGCTGCTTTATCCGCATCGTTACGTCTGGAAAACGGAAATCAAAGATAATTATTATACTACAATTTTGATTATTAATACTTTAAATACTGGTGATGATGAATCTTAACTGCTGGATAGTGGACGATGAACCATTAGCTTTGAATCTGTTGGAATCGTATGTAAATAATACGCCTTTTTTGAAGTTGACCGGAAAATTTTCATCGGGCAAAGCCGCCATGAAAGAAATGGAAAACCAAACACCCGACATCATCTTTCTCGATATTCAAATGCCAAACATCAACGGATTGGAATTGGCACAAATCCTTGATGAAAAAACAAAAATCATTTTTACTACTGCTTTCAGAGATTATGCTATCGACGGATATAAGGTGAATGCCATCGACTACCTGCTCAAACCCATTTCGTATGCCAACTTTTTAACCGCAGCAAAAAAAGCCCTGTCGTGGCACGAAACCTTACAATCTGCCAACAATACGCCTGAAAACAAAGTACAAAAAAATGACGGTGTTTTTATAAAAGCCGATCACAAAATTCTGCACGTTTTTTACTGCGACATTTTATTTGTGGAAGGACTGAAAAATTATGTGAAAATCTATACCACCAAGCAATCTTCTCCCATCATCACATTGATGAGCATGAAGGAAATAGAAGAGTCGTTTCCTTCCGGAGATTTTCTTCGCGTTCACCGCTCCTATATTGTTCAAAAAAACAAAATAGAAAACATCAGCAAAAACCGAATCACGATTGCCGGGCATAAAATTCTTATCGGCAATACCTACCGACAGAATTTAATGAATGAGATAGGAAATATTTGATAAATCGATACAGGTTCTGTTTACGTCTTTCTACAAAATTTTATCATAAATAAATCCTATAATAAATTGAAAATCAATATCAATTTATTACAGGATAGAAAAAATTAACTACAAGTTTATAGATTTTATAAAATCAATTTCCCTGATTTTTTGCCAAATTCGTTGCAGCGGGTTACAACTTCAATTTGATCCCCTTTTTTTAGATCAGGAAGTTCGATTTCCACTAATTGAGATGCTGTTGAGGTTTGTTTGTCCAACCGTATCGTTTTCAATTCTTTCCCGTTTACTTTCACAACCACTTGATCAATAAAATGATTGCTGGCATTTCTAACTTTATGCAACGCTTCTACTTTTAACCTTCCATCTTGATAAGTTACATTGACTTTTTTTGCCGGATCGGCCTTCATCAATGAACAGGAAAAAAATATTGCCAATGCCACTAAAATTGTTTTTTTCATATTTCTATCTATTTTTTAAAATTTCTGAAAATTGTTTGGTAATATGGTAACTCTCGAAAATTTTCACTCCAAGCAAAATATTCGGGAACTCACTCACGAAAAGATATTTAAGTAAAGAAATAAAAATACATCATGATAAATCCATGAACTGCCACAATACTGAAAGCAGTAAGTGCCAGTTTTTTGTGAATATGTCGTTTAGGTTTTGTTTTAATTACTCGCAAACCGGTAAGAGCAGCAAAAATTAAAAGAATCAAACCGGCAAAACTCAGATAAACAGCAATTTCCCATAAAATTTGAAGAACGTCCATAAAGATAAATGTTTAAAGATTAATAACAACAGTTGCTACAAACAGAGAAGAAAAAGCCGTAATGGCGGCAGCTCTGTGATAAGGAATCAAATCAGGATTGTTGGGAAGCAAGCCGGACAAAATATCGGTCGTCAGCATGCTTGTAACATGAAGAATGGCCAAATACCTGTGAGCATTTACAGACGTTAAACCTCCTTCTCTGTCTCGCATCGGAGGCGGAGAAAAAAGTGCCAACCCCAAACTGCCAAAGTAACCTACATTAGTTAAACCGGTAAAAAGATTGTGATAAATTCTTGCTCCTTCATTTCCATCGGCCAATTTCTGTCCACTGATGCCTGCACCTATCATACTTGCCAATGCCGTGTAACCTGCAATTCTATGCCATTTGTTCAGATTGGCGCGGATATCCATTTCATGTTCCCGTCCTTCGAGTGTAAGCGGATATTTCCCGTTTTTTCTGTTTCGCCCATTTTCTCCCCACAACCAACGTTGGGTAAACAAATAATGCTCCGGCAACAACGACATTTTCATTTCGCCTGATCCGTTTGCCACAACAGTATCTTTCCTAACAACAGAATCTTTCATTGAATCTGACATTTTCATTTTACACATGCCCGTATTCAATGTATCTTTCTTCTGAAGCGAATCCTTACAAACCGATCGACAATGAACGCCTTTTCCCTGCATACTGTCAACACACATTGAATCTGTGTGCATTTTACATTGCGCATCAATATAAGTAATTGTAAATAAAAAGATTATCAAAATACTCCAACTCTTTGTTTTCATAAAATCCAGACTAATAATTTATCGGAAATTTAAAATTATTTTCAATAAGTTTAGATGTTTTTTGTTTTCTGCTGAATATAAAAATAGTACTCATCGCACGCTCACCTTCAGAATAAAATTAGGTTTCATAAATAAATTCGCTAATAAAGTAGGAAATTATAAACAAAAAACTTTCAAAAATAATAAAGATTAAACAAAAGAACAAATCATAATGAATTTTGTTCAATTTAATAAACGATTCAAATCAATATCAAGTTGTCTAAAAATGGTTAATTAATTGATATTTGAATGATTATTAGGAAATTTCAAATTTATTGAAATTTTTTTGAATATTATTATTTAGAATCAATCTAAATTGCGTAACTTTGCGTCTCCAAAACAAGAGTAGAAACAGAAAGGAATTTTATTAAGATTAATGGGAAAAAATTCAGACCAAAATCGGATACAATTGTTAATGGCAAAATTTTGGGGTAGAAATAAGGCAACTTTCACGCTGACAATGTTGCTGAGTTATGTCGTTTCATTTATGCAGGCTCAAACCGAGACGACAAAACCTTTGCAGTTATCGGTTTCATATACGGGAGAAGAAGCAGGAAATTTCAGTGGAGGAATAAAGCGTGGCAGCACGTATCTCGGACTGGTATCACTGAAAGCTGAATTGAATACACAGTACGCCGGTTGGTGGGAAGGCGGAATCTTTATGGCAGAAGGAATGAATACGCATGGCGGAGAGCCAGCAGCAAATTTGACCGGCGACTTTCAGGGTGTTTCAAATATTGAAGCCGGGAATCATACCTTTTTGAACAATCTTTGGTTTGCTCAGGAAATAGAGAAAATTAAACTCACTGCCGGACTGCAAAATATGGATGGAAACTTTGCCGCCACCGAATATGGCAGTACTTTCATCAACAGTTCTTTTGGCATTCCTTCTACTTTTGCTTACAATATTCCAAGTCCCATTTTCCCATTTACGGCACTCGGACTCCGCTTGGAATGGAATATTTTGGAAAATTTATGGTTGAAAACAGCCATTTACGATGGCCAACCTGATGATTTCGAATCCCATCCTCACCGTTTGAATTGGGAAATAGGTCAAAAAGAAGGATTCCTTTCTATCAGTGAAATAGAATGGGGAAAAAGTCTGCTGAAAAATCAAAATGGTTCTTACAAAATTGGATTTTATTATCATCAGTCAACAGACAGTTTAAACATAAAACAAAACAACAAAGGCGCTTATCTGATTGTCGATCAGCAAATCAGTAAGCAAACTGCAGCTTTTGCTCAATTGGCAATCAGCCCAAAAAATAAAAATCAACATTACCTGTATGCCGGAGCCGGAATCAACCTGAAAGGAATTTTAAGACAAAATTCCGACGATTTATTGGGATTAGGAGTTGCTTATGCAGCATTGAAAAATTTCGACAAAAATGGAGAAACAGCTTTTGAACTCACTTATCAGTACTGTTTCAACGAACATTTCGCTCTCCAGCCCGACTTGCAATATATACTTCATCCGGCAGGCACGGAAGAAAAAATAAATAATGCTTTTGCTGGATTGTTGCGTTTTTATATTAATTTTTAAACACTCGTCATGCAAATAAAAACAACCGTATTGGCTGATTTGGAACCCGGTCAGGAAGCCGTGATCACAAAAATAATGGGACATGGATCATTCCGAAGACGACTGACAGAAATGGGTTTTGTCAAAGGGAAAAAAATAAAGGTTATTAAAAAAGCACCTTTGCAGGATCCCATTGAGTACGAAATAATGGGTTACAAGGTTTCTTTGCGTCAATCGGAAGCCGAATTGGTTGAAGTAATGCTGATGGACGAAGCGCAAGAATGGTTGAATAATCAAAAATTTGAAGGGACTTTCATTGATAACGAAGAAAAAAATATACCGAAAGAAGAAATTCTCAAACATTCGCTACTTAAAAAGGAAAAAGTGATTGAAGTGGCTTTGGTAGGGAATCCAAATTCAGGAAAAACGACACTTTTCAATTATGCATCCGGAGCACACGAACGAGTGGGAAATTATGCCGGAGTAACAGTAGATTCAAAAGAAGCCATACTGAAAAAAAACGGATATATTTTTAAAATTGTTGATCTACCTGGAACTTATTCCATTAACGAATACACACCTGAAGAACTTTTCGTAAGAAATCATCTCACCGCAAAGATGCCCGACGTCGTGATCAACGTTGTGGATGCTTCCAATCTGGAAAGAAATCTTTTTCTTACTACCCAACTTATCGACATGGACATAAAAGTGGTAATGGCGCTCAACATGTTTGACGAACTGGAGAAAAAAGGAATTCATTTCGACTACCGCGCTTTTGGGAAAATGTTGGGGATTCCTGTGGTGCCAACCATAGCATCCAAAGGAAAAGGCATCGATGAACTATTTAAAAAGGTAATAGAAGTTTACGAAGATGCTGATCCCATTTCCCGACACATTCACATCAATTATGGTACAGACATCGAAAAAGCTATCAAGGAAATTCAGGATGTAATTTGGAAAGAGCCCACCATAACCGACAAATTCTCTTCACGATACTTGGCTATCAAATTACTGGAGGGTGATAAAACCACTATGTCCCAACTCGAAAAATACAACAATTACAAGGAAGTAATAAAAACTGCAGAAAAAGTAAGACAAGAACTTGAAAAAGAATACGGAGAAACGGCAGAGACCATAATTACTGAAACAAAATACGGATTTATTGACGGAGCGTTGAAAGAAACGCTCAAACTTCCCAAAAAAAATCGACGAGAAACTACGCACGAGCTGGATGACCTGCTGACGCACAAAATATGGGGCTATCCCATTTTTCTATTCTTCATGTGGTTGATGTTTGAAGCCACTTTCAAACTGGGAAACTATCCAATGGAATGGATCGACAACGGGGTCACGCTGCTGGGAAACTGGATAGAAAATGTTATGCCCGAAGGAGCCTTGCGGGATTTGATTGTTCAGGGTATCATTGGTGGTGTGGGTGGTGTAATCATATTTCTTCCCAACATCATGATTCTGTTTTTCTTCATTTCGATTATGGAGGACACCGGTTATATGGCCAGAGCATCTTTTATTATGGATAAACTCATGCACAAAATCGGGTTACACGGGAAATCGTTTGTTCCGCTGGTAATGGGTTTTGGCTGTAATGTCCCGGCCATTATGGCTACCCGAACGCTGAAAAACAGAAAAGACCGAATTCTAACCATGATTATTATTCCTTTCATGTCGTGCAGCGCGCGACTGCCGGTTTATTTATTGCTCATTTCGGCTATTTTTCACAAACATCAAGGCTTGATCCTGTTTTCGCTTTACTTGATTGGAATCATGGTAGCCGTCATTACAGCAATGTTGGTAAAGAAAATTGCTTTTAAAAAAGAAGAAGCGCCTTTTGTGATGGAATTGCCTCCTTACCGCATACCCACATTAAAAAACACCACCCTGCACATGTGGGACAAAAGTAAAGAATACCTGAAAAAAATAGGTAACGTCATTTTACTTGTTTCCATCATTATTTGGGCGTTGGGATATTTTCCTCACAACAAATCGATCAGCGAACATTACGACACACAAATTGCAAAAGTTCAACAACTTCCTCTTGATAAAGAAGAAAAAGAAACAAAAATTTTGACTTTGGAAGCAGCAAAAGAATCAGCCTTGCAGGAACAATCCTATCTCGGTCAGTTGGGGCATTTTATTCAGCCGGCTATATATCCGCTGGGTTTCGACTGGAAAATGGGCGTCAGTTTACTGGCCGGATTATCAGCAAAAGAAGTGGTAGTGAGCACAATGGGAATTTTGTATCAAGCCGAAAGAGGAGCCGATGAAAATTCTGCTTCGCTTCAGGAAAAAATTCAACAACAGGTGCATACTTCAGGACCGTTGATAGGTCAAAAAGTTTTTACGCCCATAACGGCATTTGCATTTATGATTTTTATCCTGATATATTTCCCCTGTATTGCTGCCATATCGGCTATTAAAAAAGAAGGTGGCTGGCAATGGGCAGTATTCTCCGTTGTGTACAATACTTCTTTTGCCTGGCTGGCGGCTTTTGCAGTTTACCAAATTGGAATCCTGATTGTATGATATTAATAAAAACAAAATTTTATAATTTATTCATGCCATGACACAAGCCATTATAACCTACCTCATTATTGTAGGAGCGATAGTAATTTCGGCCTTAAAAATAGTAAAAACAATTCGCAGCAAAAAAGATTCACCCTGCTGTGGATGCAACGGCTGCGAAATAAAACAGGAACTCCTGAAAAACAGTAAAGATAATCTTTTCCATGCCCCCGATAAATGTTGTTCCGGGGAAAAAGAGAATTTTTCGTTCAACAAAATTAAACTCGACACGCAGAATATCAATCGATTAAGCAAACAACATTTGTCAAAAAATTGAATTTACAACCTGTTGATCAAATTTGAAACTCACAAAAAATAATGTGAGGGAAGAAAAAATTATTAGCATTTTGAACTGAAAATCAGTAATACCGAATTTGTCGGTTACAATTTTTCAACTTACTGTACCAAAACCCATAAAGTCAAGCATTTTTTATCCTCACGTATTATTTGGCACAATAGGCGCTTTATTTTTTAAGAACAAGTTTGGCAAAAAAAGAAAAACGCTGTATCTTAGTGCTGTTATTTTGTGGTAACCATTACGAAAAAATATTAATGTTATATTCTTATGGAACAAAATTATTGCGTTATCATGGCAGGCGGGATAGGAAGCCGTTTCTGGCCTTTCAGCAGAAAAGACAGACCCAAGCAGTTTCTCGATTTTTTTGGTACGGGACGTTCGCTGCTCCAACTCACTTTCGACCGTTTTCGCCATCTGATACCTGTCGAAAACATACTGATAGTTTCCAACGAACTCTACAAGGATCTGATTCTGGAACAACTCCCCGAAATAGGTGAAAATCAACTGTTGCTCGAACCGGTTAGAAGAAACACGGCACCCTGTATTGCTTACGCCATTCACAAAATTAAATCTATTACCAATAACGCCAACATTATTGTTTCCCCCTCTGACCATCTCATTTTAAAGGAAACAGAATTTTTGGACACCATCAGACAAGGTTTGGATTTTATTTCCAAAAACAACAGTTTGCTTACGCTCGGCATCAAACCCAGCCGCCCTGAAACGGGATACGGATACATTCAGATAGAACCCGGAGAATCAAATCTGAGAAAAGTAAAAACTTTTACAGAAAAGCCCAATGCCGATCTTGCAAAATTATTTTTTGAATCGGGCGAATTTTTTTGGAATTCAGGCATTTTCATGTGGAATTTGAAAACTATTCTGGCTGCATTTGATTTTCATTTACCTGATATTTCGTTAAAATTCAAGGAGGGAGAACGGTACTTTAACACCTCTGAAGAAAAAACTTATATTGAAGAAATTTTCCATACCTGTCCTAATATTTCCATCGATTACGGCATTATGGAAAAAGCTCAAAATGTTTACGTACTTTGTTCCGATTTTGGATGGACCGACTTGGGAACTTGGGGCTCACTCTACGAAATGTCGCCCAAAGATGAAAAAGGGAATGTTACCCTAAAGTGCAAAACCATGTTTTACGAGAGTCAAAACAATATTGTAGCCATGTCGCCCGAAAAACTGGCTGTGGTTCAGAATCTGGACAATTACATTGTTGCCGATTCAGACAACGTATTGCTAATTTGCAAGCGGGAAGATGAACAACAAATCCGTCAGTTTGTAAAAGATGCAAGTATTCTTTTCGATGGAAAATACGATTGATTTTCTCTAAAATCTGTCTAATAATGATTACCGGTTTTTTTAATCTGTATAAGCCCAGAAAGTTCAACCATCGGTTTATTTATTATGATCCGAGAAAAGAAGCCTTAAAAGAACGACAAAAACTTTCGGAAAATGAAATCACGGGCAATGAATACCGACATTCTCTTCATCACGGCTCATTTCGCGAAGAAGCAGATCGACTGAAAAGAAAAAAATCAAAAGAATTGCGGCGTTCAAACACCGAAGTCATCATTATCCTGAGTATTTTGTTGCTTTTGGTTTATTTTCTTTTCCTTCTCTAATAGAATTTATTTTTCATGAGTGACGTCATACATTTGCTCCCCGACTCGGTTGCTAACCAAATAGCTGCGGGAGAGGTTATCCAAAGACCTGCTTCCGTTCTAAAGGAACTTGTCGAAAACTCGATAGATGCCGGAGCAGACACCATTTGCATTCTGGTAAAAAATGCCGGACGCACGCTGATTCAGGTTACCGACAATGGAAAAGGAATGAGCGAAACGGATGCCCGACTGGCTTTCGAGAGACATGCTACTTCAAAAATCTCCAATGTTGCCGATATTTATGCTTTGCAAAGTCTCGGGTTCAGAGGCGAAGCGCTGGCTTCTATTGCTGCTGTGGCACAAGTTGAACTACGAACCCGCAGAAGTGAAGATGAATTGGGAACGCTGATAGAAATTGCCGGTTCAAAGGTTGTTCGTCAGGAATCTGTTCAATGCGATGTGGGAACAACCCTGCTGATAAAAAATCTGTTTTTTAATGTCCCTGCCCGACGTCGTTTTCTGAAAAGCGACAATGTGGAAAAAATTCACCTGCTAAACGAATTCTATCGTGTTGCATTGGTACATCCCCAAATTTTGTTTTCTTTCTTCGACGACGAAGAAGAGATTTTTCACCTGCCTCCTTCCAACCTGAAAATTCGTATCGAAAATATTTTCGGGAAAAGTACAAAAAAACGCTGGGAACAGCAATTGCTACCCATTGAGACTTCAACTCCACTGGTAAAAATCGAAGGCTTTGTCGGACGACCGGAATATGCTTTGAAATCACCCTACCAGTATTTTTTTGTAAATGGAAGATTCATGAGACATCCTTATTTCCACAAGGCAATATTGATGGCTTACAGTCAGATGATAAAAGCCGAAGAAAGTCCCAACTATTTCATTTATTTACAGGTAGATCCTGCAACTATTGATGTGAATGTTCATCCTACCAAAACAGAAATCAAGTTTGAAAACGAGCAGGCAATCTGGTCTATTTTGCATGCTGCCATTCGCGAAACATTGGGAAAATACAACGTAATTCCTTCCATCAATTTCAACCAGGAAGGAGCAATAGACATTCCGGTCATTTATCCCGGCGAAAGGATTGTACCGCCTCAACCTTCTTTCAATCCTTCTTTCAATCCTTTTGAAGCTCCGGTTTATAAGCGTTCGTCGCTCGACTGGGAAGAACTGTATAAAGGTTTTGAAAAAAACATCACACCAACTGAATCGGCTTTTCAATGGGAAGAAAAAGGAAATTCCGATGGGAAGAACCGTGAAATCGCTCTCGAAAAAAAATATTCATTGAATGCCGGTGAAAATGCATCATTTTTGCAGTTGAAGAACCAATTTATTCTCACCGGCATCAAATCTGGATTGCTTCTCATCCATCAGCGCAGAGCGCACGTACGTATTCTTTATGAAAGGTTTCTCCAACAACTACAGCAACAGAAAGGCGCATCGCAACAACTGCTTTTCCCAGAATTATTGGAACTGCTCCCCGATGATGCACTGCACTTTGAAACGTTAAAAAAAGACCTCTGCAATGTGGGATTTATTTTCAGGGAAACAAAGAAAAATTTTTACGAAATTACGGGTATTCCGGGAGAACTGGATTCAATCAATATCAACAATTTTCTTATTGACCTGATAGAAAAGTTTAAATTCAGTCAGTCTATTACACCGGAAGATGTACATCATAAGCTGGCCCTGTCGTTGGCGCAGGCTTCAGCCATTAAAACAGGTCAAAAACTTTCCGACGAAGAAATGACCGACTTGGTCAATCGGTTGTTTTACTGCGAAAATCCTTCTCTGACACCCGAAAATGAAAAAATTCTGGTTATTCTGCCACTCGAAGAAATAGAAAATCGCTTTTAAACGATGTTCAAAAGCGATTTAAATGGTTTTGGCGGAAGCAATTACAAGCCCAAGCAACTACATGGAACAGTCTGCGCAAGCACGCCATGCTTATTTTATCCGGTCCGGAAATGATAGGTTCGGCAATGCGTCAAAAAAATCATTTTTACTTGAAAATGGCTTTATAAATATCGTTGCCGTTGGCATAAATCAAAAGTGCCAATAATAACAACATCCCTATTGTTTGCGCCTGTTCAAGAAATTTGTCGCTTGGTTTTCGGCCAGTAAACATTTCGTAGAGCAAAAACAACACATATCCACCATCAAGCGCCGGAATAGGAAGAAAATTCATAAAAGCAAGAATGACCGAAAGCAAAGCAGTCATGGACCAAAAAATTTGCCAATCCCACGACTTGGGGAATAATTTCCCGATGGCTCCAAAACCGCCCAACTGTTTTGTTCCTTCTTTGGTAAATACCAATTTAAACTGTTTTACGTAACTGGAAAGCGTTTCCCATCCCAAAGAGATACCGGCAGGGATGGCGGCGAAAAAGCTGTATTCTACGTGCTCGGGCTGAAGAAATTCGGTAAACGGACGAACCGCAACCCCCAGTTTACCGGATTGATCAAGCTGAACAGCAACTTGCTGGATTTTCCCCTGACGATAAAAAGTCAACTGTATAAGACTGTCGCGATAATGATCCAAAGCTGAGACAAAGTCCTGAAAAATGGGAATTTGCTTTCCATTGATTCCTGTTATGCTGTCGCCCGGCTGAAGTTTGACACGTTCTGCCGGCGTACCGGGAGAAACGGCATCTACCACAAAAGGGAAACGATAGGAAATAAGATTGGTTTCTTCAGAAGCCAATACTTTTTGAGGAAAGTCGGCCGGAAGCGTGATATTTAAAATCTGGCTGTCGCCTCTCAGCACGGTAACATTTTTTGCTCCATCAATCAAAATTTTCTGAATTACATCCGAAAGTTCAGAATATTGTTTCCCATCGATAGAAAGAATCTTGTCCCCATTTTTAAAACCATTTTCGACGAAAACCTGTGAAAACTGCAATCCGTATTTTGCATTCTGCAAAGGCAAATAATCTTTCCCCCAAGTAAACAAAACTCCGGCATAGATAACCATTGCCAAAATAAAATTCACCAGTACACCGCCAGTAATAATTGGCAGTCGCTGCCAAACAGAGCGCGAACGATATTCCCAAGGTTGCGGTTCAGATTTCATTTGGGCCGTATCCATAGATTCGTCAACCATACCGGAAATTTTACAATAACCGCCCAACGGAAGCCAGCCAATTCCCCACTCGGTACTGTCGGGATATTTTCGCCAGTCATCATCAGGAAGTTCAGATAAGGGAATAAGTTCCGTTACCGGTTTACCGTTTTCGCTCATCGCAATATCCCCATCCGCATCTTTTTTAGGACGTTCGGTAGAAGGAACGTTTTTTGCAAAAAATTTGAATTGCCATTTTCCGTTTATTTTTTTTGCACGTAAAATAGAAAAACCCGGATTGAAAAAAATATAAAATTTCTCGACCCGTACTTTAAACAAACGCGCAAAGGCAAAATGTCCCAACTCGTGCAACACCACTAAAATGGATAAACTAAGTATAAGTTGTAATGCTCTGATTAAAAATGTTTCCATATTAATAAAAAATTCCCCCTGCTTCAAAAATCATTTCATTTCAAACAGGGAGTCTGTACATAAATTAACTGTCTGATTTTAAAATTATAACAAAATAAATTTTTTCTGTAAAAAAGCAATTGTAATTTAAACTTTTCACCATTCAATTCTTGAAGGCAATTAAATCTTTGGTCAACTGTCTGGTCATCGCATCGGTTTGAACAAAATCTTCGTAAGAAGGATGACTGATAAAAAATGCTTTAGACAAAACAGTTTCGATAACAGTGCTCATTTGCAAAAATTTTAACCGGTTGTTGAGAAAAGCTTCCACCACCACTTCATTGGCAGCATTCAGAATGCAAGGCATATTTCCACCCCTATCCAAAGCGAAATATGCCAGCGAAAGATTGTGAAATCGCTCTAAATCAGGCTTTTCAAAAGTCAGTGTATTGCAAACCTCAAAGTCTATTCGTGGAAAATTCGTAGGAATTCTTTCGGGATAAGTAAACGCATACAAAATAGGCAAACGCATATCGGGGACACCCATTTGTGCTTTTACGGCTCCATCCACAAACTGAACCATAGAGTGTACAATGGATTGCGGATGCACCACAACTTCAATTTGAGCAGCTGAAACGCCAAACAGCCATTTTGCTTCCATAACTTCAAAACCTTTGTTCATCATAGTAGCAGAATCAATCGTAATTTTAGCGCCCATTTCCCAATTGGGATGTTTCAATGCTTCGGCCACTGTAACTGTTTCGAGTTCTTTCAATGTTTTGGTACGAAATGGGCCACCTGAAGCAGTAAGAATAATCTTTTCGACCTCGCTGCCACCTTCGCCATTTAAACACTGAAAAATTGCCGAATGTTCAGAATCGACAGGCAAAATTGAAGCGTGATGTTTAACAGTGAGCTCACCAATCAGTTCTCCGGCTACAACGAGTGTTTCCTTGTTGGCCAAAGCTATTCTCTTTCCAGCTTTCACGGCATTGATGGTAGGTTTCAGTCCGGCATATCCAACCAATGCTATCAGTACTATGTCGATGGTTTGCATTTCTGCCAACTGCGCTATTGCTTCATCTCCGGCAAATACTTTTATCGGCAAATCGACAAGCGCTTCCTTCAGCCGAAAATACAGATTTTCATTGGCAATGGCGACTGCTTCCGGCTGAAATTTACGGGCCTGCTCAATAAGCAATTCCACATTGTTATTGGCCGTAAGCGCATAAACTCCAAAGCGTTCGGGATAGTCGGCTATCACTCGCAAAGCCTGTGTCCCAATGGAACCGGTAGAACCAAGAATGGCTATTTGTTTTTTGTTGTCCGACACTTCGATGATTTTATTCGATCAAATTATTAAAAAATTATCACATCTTGTGGATTAACAGGTTTCCCCTGCTGCCAAAGTTCAAAATAAAACTGACCGTCATTTGCTTTGCCTTTTGCAGAACCTGTAATGGCCACAGGTTCACCGGCTCGTACTACATCACCCACATTCTTCAACAAACGGTCATTGTTTTTATAAACGGAAACATAATTGTCCTGATGCTGCACTTCTATTACCCAATCATGATCAAAAGTAAAACCGGAAAAAATTACCGTTCCGCTCAAAACACTCGACACATTTGTATTTGGTAAAGTTTGGACGGAAATACCATAACGTTTCTTGGAAAGGTCGAAAGTTGAAGAAATAGTTCCATTCACCGGTCGGAAAAACACATACGCTGTTTTATTGGAATGATTGTCTTCCAGAGTAGACAAACTGAATTTTTCTTCTTCTTCAAATTTCTCGCAAAATTCCTTTTCTTTTTTCGATTTTTCGATAAGTTTCTGAGCCTGTTGCTGCAAAGTAACGGAATCGAGACCGGCAACCGAATCGGGTTTAATTTCGCCCTTAACAATTTCCTTAATCATTTCCAAATAACCGGCTTGCAGTTCCATAGCGCGCGTCAATGAATCGGCACGCATCGATTCCTGAATGATTTTGGCCCGGTCGCCCGTATCACCATAACCCGGTAAATAATGACGCAAAGGTGTTACATAAATCAAAAAGGACAGCAATACAAAAGTCAACAGCGTAAAAATGAAAAGATAAATAAATACGCTCAAACGCGACAAACGAACATGCCACGACTCTTCCAAAGTATTTTCATTCAGTATGGAAACGCGATATTTAAAACGTATTTTTTGTAAAAACGAAGAAAATTTATTTCTTTTCATTTGTCCGAAAAATCTATCATCCAAAACAAATACAAATATACGGGATAATTTTCAATTCACACACATTTATTGTTTTGCATCATTCCAATTCACTTTGTTGCAAGTAATTGCGTTTTTTCCCTATTTTTGCACCTATAACTTTTTCAAGAAAATCATTTGATATGGACTTATTTTTGATTATTCTATCGGGTTTACTGATTTTATTAGGATTTTTGGGATGTATTCTTCCTGTTTTGCCCGGTGTACCGCTAAGCTATATTGGCATTTTGCTTCTTCATTTCAGTTCAAAAGCCGATTTTTCAGTACGTTTTCTCGTCGTATGGGGCATTATCGTGTTGCTGGCACAATTACTCGATTATATCTTTCCAATATGGGGAGCTAAAAAATTTGGCGGCAGCAAAAAAGGAATTTGGGGTAGCTCTATCGGAATGATGGTTGGTTTGTTTTTCGGGCCGTGGGGAATAATTTTTGGGCCTTTTCTGGGAGCTGTCATTGGAGAGCTGATGGACGGCAAGAATCACGCTGATGCCATGAAAGCCGGATTCGGTACTTTTGCAGGAATGCTTGTAAATATGGTGAGTAAACTCATTATTGCCGGATTTTTTATCTTTTACTATTTTGAAGCGCTTGTCAAAATGATATAGTAAAAATTTCCGCTAAAAGCTCGAATATATTTTGTATTGAAAATTGCAAAAAAAGAGCCGCTCGGAAAGGAGCAGCTCTTGAATGAAAACTATAATGATTATAAACATTCGAGTTTATTAGGGCAAAATTACCTTCGTAACTTCCGAACCGCATTTAACCAGTAAAACTCCTTTGGTGGAAACAGGAATAATATTTAAATCTCCCTTCAAAACCTGCGAAGCAACGCGTTGCCCAACCGTATTGTAAACCTCTACATTCAGTCCGGCTACGGCAGCATTCACAAATATTTTTCCATCGCGTGCATAAATGCCTTTGATCACAGCCGGATTCAAACCTGAAACGGTTGCAGATCCGCTTAGATTCAAACTAACATCTTCGGCTCCGGTGCTCGAAAGGGTAAGAACAGCCACATGACTGCCTTCAGCAGTTGGTGAATAGGAAATGGTTACAGACACGTCGGTAACGGTTCCGGATACCGGTTCAATGCTGGCAGGCGATACCGAAAATTGATCGGCATTTGCCCCGGAAATGGATAGGATAATGTTGTCAGTCAGATTGATACCGCTAACCGTAATAGTTTTGGTATCTGTTTCCCCAACATTGGCAGCCATTTCTGGAACAGAAATTTCGGTTACGGTAATGGTTGGAGTTGCTGGAGCAGTACTATTTACAACATTTACATTTGCAACTTCCCATGTAGCAGCAGCTTCTGTTGTTGAAGTATAAACAAATGCAAAACGAACAGGAGCTGTTCCTGCAATAGAAACATCGCCCGATTCAACCCATGCAAAAGAAGATGCTTCTGCAGGCCATGCCGCATTACCGGTAATATCGGTCCACGTGGCGGTAGAAGGGTCGCTGAATCCATCATAGTTGGTTGAATATTTTAATTGAAGAGCCGGCCCGCTATAATTGGTAGCAGATGCAAAAGTCAAAGTTATACCACTGACTGAAGCAGGCGTAAACTCAGGTGAAATCAGCCAGTCTTCGTTTTCTTTACTTCCACCACTATATCCACTAATTTTTGCAAATTTTGTGTAAGTGCCTGATGAATAAGAAGAAGCTGTCCAGACCTGATCGCCTATTTTACTGTAAGGATAAAATTCTCCTAAATTGCCGTCAAAAACTTCTGTAAAAGGCAATGTTGCTATGGCAGGGCCCGATATGGTTATGGTTTTTTCAGAAATCTGACTGTCGTTCATGCCCGATTTTACTGCAATCGCTTTAATGGTGGTCGTGGAAGTAATTGTAATTTCTCCATCATATAAAGTGGAAGAAGTTGTTGGATCGTTTCCATTAAGAGTGTAATAAATGCTCGCTCCTGCAGTGCTGCTACTAATGCTCACTTTAGCCGAATTCCAATAAACATCAGTAGATTTAAGCGTTCCTGTAACTGTAAAAGTTGGATCTGCAACCGTTGGTGTACCTCCCGAATAATTACCAATACAAATTCCCCATATAGCAACACGATCTTTATTTGATGTGGAAGCCGAAGGTGAGTTATTGGTTATTACAACCGTAAAATCACCTGATATTGATAACCCAGTTTTAGAATAAGTATAGGCGGTATATTGTGTCATTGAGGTATTCACAACTTGTTCCGACCAAACAGTTGTTCCATTCTGTTTAATTTCAACTGTAAATTTAGCTCCATTCGATTCACCAAAGGGATGACCATACTTAAAACTGATGGATGCACAGCCGCCAGAAAGCGTAGGGGATGTAATTACCCCTACAGCAGAAGTTTTACCATTGATACATACAGCTTTAGTGGTAGCATCTGAACCGATAAAAGAAAATTTTGGACTTGAATTCGTAGAACCGCCTTCAAAAACTGCAGCATTTACAGCATTCCACCCGTTTGTTGTAGTAATACTTGCAGCATAAGAAACTGATGTTGTTAAAGTAGCAAAATCATCAGTAATATCACACGTTTGAGCCCACGCTCCAACGCTGCCTGTCAGCAGTGCGACTGTCAATAGCAACGATTTAAATAAAGTAAATTTTTTCATAACTTTCAATTTTTTTAGGGTCAATAAAAATCGGATTTATTTTAATTCACAGAAAAATTATCACAAAACGTAAAAATCAGGAAATTTTGTTTCCAATCTAAAAAAATGAGACAACCAAATTGCCGGTCTTTCTAACTTAAATGCCTGAACATTTGGAGTGGGAACTCCTGCTTCACAAAATAATAAATAAGCAAAAACCTATTTCCTCTTTCCAAAAACAACTTATCAAAAAAATTTGCGTTTTGAAAAAGGGCTTCAAATATAAGGCATATTTTATTATCGACAAAATAAATTTTCAATTATTTATCGGGATATTTTAAAAGATTAAGTCCTTCGACTTGTAGTCGATTAAAATTATCTTTAGCCTACTGAATGAGAGATAATTCACTGTCCACAACATTTTCTGCTACATGGCTTTTCTAAAACCTTCTAATAATTTTGACGACTTGCTTTCTACAGTTTTCCCAGAATTTTGTCCATCACCCAATTGGTTCGAATAGCCGAATAACAATTGCTTACAGGTTCAGTGCCTTTCCCGTTCAAAAAATTGATAATACTTTCTATCAAATAAAATTGAATGTTTTCCGGTTTTGGTTCCGAAAATTTTTCTGTTTTCTCTCCACTTTCAAGCGTTATCGGACTAAAATCGAAAGTTGAACAGGTGAGTGTTGCCTTTGTTCCTACAAAAAGAATCTCGTCGCATCGAAAATTTTCAGGAGCAGAAAAAGTCCACATTCCGCTACCCAAAATCCCGTTGCTGAAGCGAAAAATTCCGCTCACCGCATCTTCCACTTCATACAGACCGGCAATGTTGGAAGTAAAACCCTGCGCTTCCGAAATAGGACCAAGAATAAAATCGAGCAAATCGAATTGATGCGGAGCCAAATCGTAAAAATATCCGCCACCGGCAATTTCCTTCTTAACTCGCCAAGGCAAAGTATCGGGACGAAAATCATTTTGCGACGGTGGCAGAGCAAACCGAATCTGTACGGAAGAAATTTTTCCAAGTTTTCCCTCGTCGATCAACTTTTTAACACGTAAAAAATACGGCAATGTTCGCCGATAATAAGCAACAAAACAAGGCACATGGGTTTCTTGGGCAACTTGAACAATTTCCTGACCTTCCAGCCAGGAAGAAGCAAGAGGTTTTTCTACATAAACAGGTTTGCCGGCTTTCATGGCTTTGATGGCATATTCGGCATGAGAAGAAGGAGGCGTTGCCACATAAACTGCCGTAACTTCTGGATCGTGTATCAGCTTGTCGGGATCGTCGTACCACTTTTTCACTCCATGACGTAAGGCGTAGTCTTTGGCTTTGTCCAGGCGACGACTCATAACGGCCACAACATCCGAACCCTCGACTTTCTGAAAAGCCGGTCCACTTTTTTTCTCGGTTACATCACCGCAACCTATAAATCCCCAATGTACCATTTTATGAAATTTGATATTCGGTGTAAGGCAATTCCAATGAATCTGCTACATTTTTAAAAACAATTTTGCCATCGACAATGTTTAAACCGTGCTTTATATCTTCATGATTTTTGCAAGCTTTCTCCCAACCAAGTTCAGCCAGCTTGATAACGTAAGGCAATGTGGCATTTGTCAGTGCGCGGGTAGAAGTTATGGGAACCGCACCCGGAATGTTGGCGACGCAATAATGCAATACGCCGTCCACTTGGTAAACAGGATCGGTGTGGGTAGTCGGATGAGTGGTTTCAAAACAACCACCCTGATCAACAGATACATCCACCATAACGGTTCCTTTCTGCATAAGTTTGAGCATTTCTCTTGTAATGAGATGCGGCGCTTTGGCTCCAACCGTGAGCGCAGCACCAATCACCAAATCTGCGGTAGGCAAAAGTTCGGAAATGGCATATTTGCTCGAGTATTGAGTTATTACATTGGCAGGCATGACATCGTCGAGATAACGAAGCCGATACAGATTGACATCCAGCACGGTAACGTTTGCTCCCAGACCCGCAGCCATGTATGCAGCCTGAGTTCCAACTACACCTCCACCAATAATGAGCACATTGGCTGGACGAACACCGGGAACGCCTCCCAGCAAAATTCCCTTCCCGTTTTGTGGCTTTTCGAGATATTTGGCACCTTGCTGAACAGACATGCGCCCGGCTACTTCACTCATCGGCATCAATAGGGGCAAACTTCCATCTTTTTCCATTACGGTTTCGTAAGCAATACATACAGCCCCACTTTGCATCATGGCTTCGGTAAGTTTTTTACTCGAAGCAAAATGAAAATAAGTAAACAATATCTGATTCCTTTTGATAAGAGAATATTCCCTTTCAATTGGTTCCTTTACTTTCACAATCATATCAGTCGTGTTGTACACTTCTTCAATGGTATCCAGCATAACGGCCCCTGCCGATAAATATGCTTCATCCGAAAATCCGCTCTCTTCCCCTGCTCCTTTTTGTACAAAAACTTCATGACCATATCGGTGAACCAACTCCATGACACCGGCCGGAACCATTGCCACCCGGCCTTCTTGTGGTTTTATCTCTTTGGGAACTCCTATTTTCATAATCTTTTATATTTAATTAGCTATTTGATAACAAACAGTGTACAATACAAACAAACAACTTCTTCTCACCAAACAATTTGAAATAATTTTGTGAACATCAAATCGAAAACAGCAACAGGCCTAATGAAGCCGACAAAAAGGCACTTTAATAAATGAATTTTTAACTTTTTTGTAACTTTCATTTTGTTTTAAAACAAATCAAAATCATTTCCCCTTTTCTATTAATGAAATGGAACTTCGATTCGGCTACAATAGATATTCGCCATTTTCGCTTATCTGTTTCCGTAAAAACTTTTTATTTATCCGTTTTCTTTTTCCTTGCTTTCAAATTTGAGCTGATTTGATTTTAGCTGATGGTTAAGTTCCCTGTTTTTGTAAACATCGCATGCCAGATACAAAGCTTGTCGGAAAGAATTTTCTGAAGCAACATTCTGTCCGGCAATGTCGTAAGCAGTGCCATGAGCGGGTGAAGTCCGTATAATGGGAAGTCCGGCAGTGAAATTCACCCCATTGTCCATAGAAACTGTTTTAAAAGGTATCAGGCCTTGATCGTGATACATGGCCAAAATGCCATCGAACTTCGTGAAACTTCCCGATCCAAAGAAACCGTCAGCCGGATAGGGGCCAACACAGATTATTCCGGCCTTTTCGGCTTCCTTCATGGCAGGAAGAAGAATAGTTTTTTCTTCGTCGCCAATCAATCCATCATCGCCGGCATGTGGATTCAGTCCCAAAACGGCAATGCGTGGTCGAACAACCATAAAATCCTCTTTCAGTGAGTGGTTGAGAATTTGCAGTTTTTTCAATACCAATTCTGAAGTTAAAGCGGACGGGACCTCGCGTAGTGGAATATGCCCCGTTACAACAGCTATCCGCATCACATCGTTGACCATCAACATCAGCGCATTTTCCGTGTTCCCGAAGTGCTGGGCAAGATATTCGGTATGACCGGGAAAGTGAAATTTTTCCGATTGGATATTCTTTTTGTTGATGGGTGCAGTAACCAACGCATGGATTTCTCCATTTTTCAAATCTTCTACCGCACGTTCGAGGGCAATATAGGCAGCTTCTCCGGCTTCGGGTGTGGATTGTCCAACTTCGACCTTAATATTTTCATCTACACAATTGATAATATTAAC
>ENA-UOYA01000988-UOYA01000988.1-activated-sludge-metagenome-genome-assembly--contig:-NODE-988-length-32941-cov-13.808885_pt1 | contig 32941 bp, 29 predicted proteins | sample MGYA00238163_ERZ764804 | MGnify/ENA primary metagenome ERZ764804 (study PRJEB28919, sample SAMN05720223) | activated sludge metagenome | isolation source: Anaerobic digester | place: Hong Kong... | reverse complement strand
AAATAAACAATAGAAAAGCCAATTTTTATGAAATTAATTTTTGAAAATTTGTTATGTTGTTTACATCGGGATTTGCTTTCTAAACAAACCCCGATGTAATTTTATGAATTTTAATAACCCGGATTCTGTCTGAGATTTGAATTCGCATTCAAGTCAGCAGCTGGTAGTGGAAACAGGTTATAATAATCAGGGAAATTTTCACCCGATTGAACACCATGTTTCCATTGCCATTGATAGTTGGTATTTCCACCAAACATGCCAAACCGAATCAAATCTGTTCTTCTACGACCTTCGAAGAAAAATTCTCTTGCCCATTCATTAATAATATTGAAGCTACCGGTATTAAAATCTTCAACATCTGATAAAGTAATCGCAACAGCTTGTTTACCACTATGAGCACGTGTTCGTAAGGCATTTACTGCAGCAAGAGCAGAATAACCTTCTTTAGGAGAAGCTCCTCTTAATACGGCTTCGGCGTAAGTTAGATAAGCTTCTGCTGTTCTCATAAATGGTACATCCATATCAATGTATTGAATGTCATGCGTTGGTTTGCCATCTGCTCTTAAATTGGAAAATTTTATGGTTGAATATCCTTCTTTAAATTTTCCGATGGTAGTGATCGTAAGGGTTCTGTTTTTTCTAAAGAACAAAGCTCTGTCATCTTTCCAGCTTACAGGAATAACTACCTTTGTCATGTCAGTATCACGAGTAATAAAAGTACCGCTCGTAGGGTTTGGGAAGAATTTTTTTATTAATTCTGGTCGTGCTCTATTGCCTGCCCATCCTTGATTAGTTCCCCAGACTCCCATATCGCTTTCGTGAGTAGAGCCAATTAGAAACATGGAATTACCCCATGTTTGTGTATGGGTACCATCAGCAGCTATAGGGAAAATATTTTCCTTTTGGGCTGTATTTACTGTTGAACCGTCGATAGCGCCAGCATTATCGGCCATAAATAAATGACGAAAGTTTTCTGCTAATCCATAAGGTGAATCAATCACTTCTTTTGCATAATAAGCAGCGGAATCCCATTTAGCTGTTCCCGTATAAACTTCGGCGTTTAAATAAAGTCGAGCCATTAATAACCAATTGGCAGCTTTATCAACTCGATAATAGGGTTGGGTGCGTGGTTCATACATATCACCTTCACTGTCTTTCAATTCACTAATTAACCATTTAAATAGATCCGCTCTTTGTATTTGTGGTGGTGCTTCTGTCCCTATATGAGTTGAAAATGGAACATTGCCAAACATATCCAGCATATAATAGTAAGCCAGTGCTCTTAAGAATCTGACTTCAGCTCTTTGCTTTACTGTTTTATCATCCGTTATCCCATCTGTTTCTTCCAGAAAATGATTGCTAATGGTGATGGTTACCGCAAGTCTGGCATAAAGAGCTTCCAGAGCTTGATTCATGGCTGTCCAATTATTAGGATTCAAATCCAGTACTTCAGCATCACCCCAAGAACAGATAGCTTCATCTGTGCTCAATTCGTTGCAATTCCACAGGCAGCGATATAATCCAAATCTTCCTTCATCCGGATTATCTATATCACTATTGCCGGCAGGTCCTTCCTGCCCTGTCAATGCCCAAGAGGCATAAACTTTTGCAAATACTTTGTCCTGATCAAAAGTTTGAGTTACTTGTGGATTGATAGGTTTTATATCCAGATCATTTACGCAAGAACATAAAGTTATTGCAGTTAAAACAGTACTTAAAATTACAATATATTTGTTTTTCATATCTCAAATTTTTTAAAAAATAATGGATAATCCCAGTAAAGTTGTTAATGGACGGGGGTAGATATTGTTGTCAATTCCGCCAAATACTTCAGGATCCAATCCAGAATAACCGCTTATCAGGAAAGGATTTTGAATGGCAGCATAGATACGTGCACTGGAAATAGCATGGAACAAATTCTTAAAACTATATCCAATGGTGATGTTATCGCAGCGTAAAAAAGAGCCATTTTCTACAAAGTAATCTGATAAATAGGTATTAGGTGAAGTTCCCTGAAATCCTCTTTCAACAGCAGATTTTGGTTTGTTAGAAAGATATCCCAGTGTATATATTCCTGTGACTCCCACATTTAATCTTTCTGCTGCCACCGCATTATATACATAGTTTCCAATATTTGCCCGTAGATTGATGCCAAAATCAAAATTTTTATAAATTACCTTGGTAGAAAATCCAAATGTATATTCTGGATTGGCACTCTTATAAAAATATTTATCATTTTCATTGATAATGGTATCATTATTCATGTTAACAAAAGCATCCAGGTCGGTATAATTGCCACTCCCATCTGGTTTTGGAGCTCCAGATTCAATAGGTTTGCCATTGGCATCATATCTTTGTTTAAATACATAAAAGCTATAGGAAGGATGACCAACAGCATGTGCCTGAACATTTCCCTGGAAAATTCCTCCAGTTGGAACATAATAACCTTCCTGGCTACCTGTGGTAAGTTTTGTGATTTTATTCAAGTTATGAGTAACGTTGAAACTAAGATCCCATGTACAATTTTTTGTGGCAATAGGTTTTGCATTGAATGTAAATTCAATACCATTGTTTTGTAATGAACCGATATTGCTGATAACTTTATTTCTGAAATTAGTTAATGCAGGAACAGAAACAACATTGATTAAATTGGTTGTTTTTCTGAAATAATAATCAAAAGATCCCGTGATTCTATTGTTTAAAATACCAACATCCAAACCTGCATTCCAAGTAGTGGTAGATTCCCATTTAATTTTTTCATTGTAGGCATCCGGTCTGGCAGTATAATAATAAGTAGAATCGAATTGATACGTTGCTGTTTCCTTACTTATAGTATAGACTGGTAAATAAGGATAATCACCCTGACTAATATCTTGTTGACCGGTGACGCCATATCCCAACCGAAGTTTTAGATCAGAAAAAGTATTTTTTTCTTTTAAGAAATTTTCTTCACTGATTTTCCATGCCAAAGCGACAGAAGGGAATAAAGCCCATCTATTGCCAGCAGCAAATCTTGACGATCCATCATCGCGCAATGTAGTTGTAAGCAGATATTTACCATCAAATGAATAGTTCAACCGACCAAAAAAAGATACCAGATAGCTTTCAGTAGCCCATCGACTTTCATTAGGAGTGATATGATTGTAATAATCATCATTTTCATCAATTACTCCGTCAGCGTTAGAATCAATAATTCTTAGACCTCGATATTCGTTTTCTCCATCCCGATAAAAATGTTGCCATTCATAGCCACCCATCAAATCAAAGCTGTGTTTATCAAGTTCTTTAGCATATTGAAGATAAAAGTTCAACATCTTGTTGCTTTTGTTTATCTTATCCCATCCCCAACGTCCGTAAGGATAGTCGCTGGTAGCAGTGGAATCAATTTGTAAGTCTTGTTTACCATAAGAGGATTCCATCCCCATATTCAAGTGAGCATGCAATTCCGGTAAAAAATTGAATTTATAATCTGCTTCTATATTTCCAATAAAATCATTGGCATGTGAAACATCATTTTTCTGATTCAAAAGAGCAACAGGGTTTTTAACTGCGTTGGTGTTAGTGCCCTTAAAAGAGCCATCAGTATTTTTTTCATACCATTGCCAATAACCACCGAATCGCTGGAATTCAGGATCATCTGTTTTTACCGGCTGTGTAGGATCCATAGTCAACGCAGCTCCTACAACTCCACCATCAGCAAAGCGGTTTTTTGCAAACATCCCTTTGGCGTTGATATTTATTTTTAATCGATCATTAAGAAAAGTAGGGCTTAAATGACCAGCTATTGTATAACGTTCAAAGTATGAAGTTTTTATTATGCCATCTTGGTGAGTGTAACCGGTTGAAAATCTATAAGGTGTTTCTTTAAAACTTCCTGTAACATTAATGTTATGGTCAGTGCTGAAAGCATTTCTATAAATCTCTTTTTGCCAATCTGTGTTTTCCGTGCCGAGAGCGTTTCTGGCATCAATATCTGTTTGACCCGTTCCTGAGTAAACTTGATTAACAAGCTCTCTGAATTCATCTCCATTCAACACCTCAATTTTCTTAGCCAAAGTATTAAGCGAAACATTTCCCTCATAATTAACTGTTGGTTTTCCGGTTTTTGAACCTTTTTTGGTAGTAATAATGATCACACCATTGGAAGCTCTTGATCCGTAGATAGCGGTTGCAGAAGCATCTTTCAGTACCGTAAAACTTTCAATATCGTTTGGATTAATGGTGCTCAGCTGATTGGCTACACCTTTGATGCCGTTATTGTCGATTGGCAAACCGTCAATGACAATGAGAGGATCGTTGCTGGCGTTGAGGGATGAACCTCCACGAATACGAATAGTAGCGCCCGTACCGGGAGTACCACCTCCGGTAGTAATGTTTACACCGGCAATTTTACCAAGCAACATGTCTTGTGCATTGGTAACTTGTCCCTTGTTCATGGCATCGGGTTTGATGGCTGTAATAGAACCGGTTGCATCGGTTTTCTTTACAGTGCCATAGCCAATGGCTACCACTTCACCAAGTGCTACAACATCTTCTTCCAGTTTGACTACAATGTTTTTGTTACCGGCAACCGAAATTTCCTGAGGCTTGTAACCAACATATTTGATTACAATAACTGCATTGGGAGAAACTTTTAGAGTAAATTCGCCATTGTAATTGGTGAGTGTGCCGTTGCTTGTGCCCTTTTCAAGAATGCTTGCTCCGATAATTGGTTCGTTGTTGGCAGCATCCATTACTTTACCTGAAACTGTTATTTGTTGTGCAAAAGAAAAACTTCCGACAACAGACGTTAACAATGCAATTCCAAAAGTAAAGATTTTGAGTTTGAAATGATTGTTCCTCATGTATTTTTATTTTTTTAAGGTTGATAAATAAGGTTCTTTGGTGTTAAAACAAAAAAACGAGTATAAAGTTGATAATCAAAAAGAAAAAATTGCAATTCACTTTTCAATTCAAATTGCATGGGCAAAAATATACGTTAAAAGAAAATTCCCAACGCTAAAAATGAAAAAACTAGTAAATATTTTATGCAAACGTTTGCAAATTATTGTATTTCTAAACAAACATTCAGATTCTTTCTTCCATTCATTAATCGATTCTTCCATTTGTGTTTTCGAGTAATTTTTTTCCGTTACTTCCGATTTGGAATAAAAAAATAACTGTATATTTGGCTGTTTGATTTGGATTTCTTTTTTTTAGCAAGTCAAAAAAATCAATCTTCAAACTTTTGTTTAGCTATCGAAAATTAAATACGAATCACTCTCTGCAAATTCCATTGGAACAGTTTGAACAATTAAAAGGAAGAGCTCAACTAAGTTTGAATACAAGATGGCTTCGTCTTCGAGGTTGAGAAAATTTATTGCAGCCTTTTGAGATTTCTCTTGTAAGCTTTAGTTCGCTAAAGTTTCATTAGATTTGTTTTGATAAAACAATCGTTGACAATGAATTGTTAGTCCGTTTCATCAAAAAAATTAAAAAAGATTGAATTTTTTAAATTGCTTTGTTTACTTTTGGAGTTTGAAAATCTTTTGGGTATGAATAATTCACAAATTACCATTAAGGATATTGCACGGGCGTTGAATATATCGCCTTCCACAGTATCGCGTGCACTGAAAAATCATCCCGACATCAGTCAGGAAACAAAGGATGCCGTCAATAAATATGCGCGGGAATACAACTATCGTCCCAATGTGATGGCTATGAATCTTCGTATGAGTAAAAGCAACACGATAGGTGTGATTGTCCCTGAAATTATTCATTATTTTTTCTCTTCTATCTTGTCGGGGATTGAACAGATTGCCAATAAGGAAGGGTTTAACGTGATTATTTGCCAATCGAGCGAAAATTACGACAAAGAAGTGAGAAATGTCGATGCACTTATTTCTGCCCGTGTTTCGGGTATTTTGGCCTGTTTATCTAAAAACACTTCCACTTACGGACATTTTCAGGAAATTGTTGAACACAATATTCCTTTGGTATTTTTTGACCGAATTTGTACCGGAATAAATACCGACCGTGTGGTGGTGGATGATTACGCGGGGGCTTTTGCTGCCGTTGAATATCTGATTCAAACAGGTTGCAAAAAAATTGCCTTTTATACTTCACCGCTACATCTCGAAATTTCTAAAAATCGGAGAAACGGTTATCTGGATGCGCTCCACAAATACGGATTACCGGTGGATGAATCGCTGATTCGGGTTTGCGATACACGGGAAGAAGCCATCATCATTACCCCTGAAATTTTAGATCGTCCCGATCGTCCAGATGGTTTTTTTGCCATTAACGACCACTGTGCATCGGGCATTCTGTATGCTGCAAAACTGGCCAAGTTGCGTGTTCCTCAAGATATTTCGATTTGCGGCTTTTCGGATGGAGAATTGGCTAAAGCGTGTGATCCCATGTTGACTACAGTCGAACAGCATGGTTACGAAATGGGTATTAACGCAGCCGAACTGTTGATCTCCAAAATTAAGGGCGAGACTCAAGGAAAATATACCAACAAAATTATCAAAACCAATTTAATAATCAGGGGCACGACGCGCTGATAAAATAGCATGACATATAATTTTTTCAATCACATTAATCATAAAGCTATCATCTATCACCCATATCACCTGTCACCCAACATAAATAAATCGATCATCACCCACCATCACCCATCACCAATTAACCATCATCCATAATCATTCAGAAATTGATAAATATGCAACATTCCGAAACTGCTTATAAAAAAACCAAACCACGTCTTCGATTTTTTAAGATTCTTTCGCTCAGTATGGGATTTTTGGGTATTCAGTTTGGCTATGCGCTGCAGAATGCCAACGCCAGCCGTATATTACAGGGATTTGGCGCAGATATAGAGCAACTTTCATGGTTTTGGCTGGCTGCTCCATTAACGGGAATGATAATTCAACCTATTATTGGTCATTATTCGGATCAAACTTGGACGCGACTTGGCAGACGACGTCCTTTTTTTCTGGCAGGTGCCGTTTTGGCTGCGATTGCGCTGGTATTGATGCCCAATGCCGGTATTTTTGCCAGGTTTCTTCCGGCTATGTTTGTAGGAGCCGGTTTTCTGATGATTATGGATGCTTCCATCAATGTGGCTATGGAACCTTTTCGTGCGCTGGTTGCCGATATGCTTCCTGCCGAACAAACTACAGTTGGATTTTCGGTTCAAAGTTTTCTGATAGGTATTGGTGCCGTTATTGGTTCGTGGTTGCCCTATGTGCTGGCAGAATGGTTTGGTATTGCCAAAACAGCACCGGAAGGTCAAGTCCCTCAAAATGTAATTTTTTCTTTTTATATAGGTGCGGCTGTTCTTATCATTACCATCTTGTGGACAGTGTTTACGACGAAAGAATACTCGCCGGAAGAATTGCAGACATTTGAATCGGAAAACGAAAGAGCAGAGAAAAAGAATCCAAAATTTTCCGATATTTTCAAAGATATGGCATCCATGCCGAAGACCATGAAACAGCTTTCCGTTACTCAATTTTTTACATGGATTGCTCTTTTTGGCATGTGGGTTTTTACAACGCCGGCTATTGCGCAGCATGTTTATCATTTGCCTGTTACCGATACTTCTTCAGCAACTTATCAGGATGCAGGGAATTGGGTAGGCATTCTGTTTGGCGTTTACAATGGTGTTGCCATGCTTTATGCCCTTGTTTTACCCGCAATAGCCAGAACTATTGGTAGAAAATGGACGCATAGTCTTTCTTTGATTTGTGGTGCACTTGGATTGCTTTCAACTTTCTTTATCAACGATCCACAATGGTTGATATTATCCATGATTGGTGTCGGGATAGCTTGGGGAAGTATTTTGTCGATGCCGTATGCCATTCTTGCTCCTTCCCTTCCTCCCGCAAAAACAGGAGTTTATATGGGAATTTTCAATATTTTTATTACTGTTCCCCAGATTGTGAATGGACTTTTTGGAGGAATGGTGGTGAAAAGGATTTTCGATTCTCAAGCTATTTATGCGCTTATCATATCGGGATGTTTTTTGTTTATAGCTGCCATTAGTGTGTTATGGGTTGAAGACAAAGTGGATAAAGTTAAAAAATAAATTTTTTCTCAGTTTAAGGGAAAAGAGAAAATTTGGATTTGATTTTTAAGGAACGATAACTACATTGTTCGGATTTAGACCGATTTGTTGAATCTTATATCTTAATTTCCCTTTTTTGTCGAAGCAAAGCAAATCGCCATTTGTGGTATAATTCTTTGCATCACATATATAAATATTTCCATTGAGAGGATGAACGGATATGGAATACGGACGTTCAATCACCGTGCCGTCTGTAATAAGTTGATCACTAATGATTCGTTCCGTTTTGCAGTCGAAACTTTTATACCAAAAATTGTTGGATATAAAGTCAAAATTGTACAGATAGGCGGTATCGTTCTGAATTACAAAGTTCCCTACCGGCAAGTTGTCAAAAGTTTGCAATAGTTCATCTGTTTTACTGTCGATTCTTTGCCACACGGCAGGAATTGTTCCGTTATTTCCACGAGAAACCACGTAAATGTCGCCTTCACTGTCAGCTTGGAGTTTATAGGGATTCTGACCGACTTTTATCCTTTTTAATTCTCGGTGGGTGGACAAATTGATTACCGAAACAGTGCTGTCATAATTAGGAAAATCAAGTCCGCCGGAGTTCGATACATAAAGTTTTCCATTTACTGCTGCTATGCCATCAGGATTTCGTCCACAATAGATATCCGTTTTCATCACAAAATTTGCAGTGTCGATTTCCGTTACCGATCCATCAAAAGAACACACATAAGCTTTGTTGCCCCAAAAGGTGATGGCACGAGGATAACGCGGTTCATTGTTTTCGTTGGTCAGCGGTAGTTTTTTTATCGATTTCCCTGTAGAGACATCCAGAATTTCCACTTGTGAAGACCCGCAAACCGCAATCCACAATTGATTCCCATACCTTTTCATATCATTGGCTGTATCGCCCAGCCCTCTGCCATTCTTTATTCCAAAAAAATTGAATTCCATTTGTCTTTTTTCATAATCGATGCAGGCAAGTGTACTGTTGTTCAAATTGTACAATCCTTCGGATAAAACAAATAGTTTTCCGCTCTCATTTGTGTTTTCGGGAAAAATATTAGTTTCGTGCTTATCTTTCATATCATCGCAAGCCGCACATATAAAAGTCAGTAGAAAGAAAAACAATACTTTTTTCATTTTTTTGAAACTTTGAACTTGCAAAATTAAATTTTTCTCCTGAAAAACCGGCTGTTTATCTTTTAAGCAATATGATTTGGCCAAGAGTAAACTTTACAGTAAAAGTAAACATGTACAATAAAATAGAAGAATCAATTCTGAAAATTCGACGCTTTTTTGTACTTTTGCAATTCTAAAAATTTGAGAGAAAATCGAATGAACAACATCCGAAACTTTTGTATTATTGCTCATATTGATCATGGGAAAAGTACGCTTGCCGACCGTTTGCTCGAATATACCAAAACGGTTGTGGGAAAAGACTTGCAGGAACAGGTGCTCGACAATATGGAGCTGGAACGTGAACGTGGCATCACTATAAAAAGCCATGCTATCCAAATGAATTATCAGTATCAAAGCAATGATTATATTCTGAATTTAATTGATACTCCGGGACATGTAGATTTTTCGTATGAAGTTTCGCGTTCCATAGCTGCTTCGGAAGGAGCTTTGCTGGTAGTGGATGCAACGCAGGGCATTCAGGCGCAAACTATTTCAAACCTCTACATGGCTCTTGATCATAATTTGACCATTATTCCGGTGATCAACAAAATAGACATGGACAGCGCCATGCCTGAAGAAGTGGAAGATGAAATAGTGGAATTGCTCGGTTGTAGCCGGGAAGAAATTATTCGTGCCAGCGGAAAAACAGGACAGGGTGTCGAAGAAATTCTAAATGCAATTGTAGAACGCATTCCTGCACCGCAGGGAGATGCTGAAGCACCTTTGCAGTGTTTAATTTTCGATTCCATTTTTAATCCTTTCAGGGGAATCATTGCCTACTTTAAAATTGTAAATGGGACAATCAACAAAGGAGATTGGGTAAAATTTGTTGCTACTGGCAAAGATTATTATGCCGAAGAAATTGGAGTACTGAAGCTCGAACCTCAACCTGTACAAACTTTGAGTGCGGGAAATGTGGGCTATATTATTTCCGGAATCAAAACCTCGCGAGAAGTTAAGGTTGGCGATACGATAACACATGTGAAACGGCCTTGTGAAAAGGCCATAGCCGGATTTGAAGAAGTTAAGCCTATGGTATTTGCCGGCGTTTATCCGATTGATACAGAGGATTTTGAAGACTTGCGGGCTTCCATAGAAAAATTGCAGTTGAACGATGCTTCGCTCACTTTCGAGCCGGAATCTTCTACAGCTTTAGGATTCGGATTCCGTTGCGGATTTTTGGGAATGCTGCACATGGAAATTATTCAGGAACGTCTGGAACGTGAATTCAACATCAATGTTATTACCACCGTTCCAAATGTTTCCTATAAAATTTATACCAAGAAGGAAGAACTTATTGAAGTGCACAATCCTTCCGAAATGCCTGATCCGACTTTGATAGATCGCATTGAGGAACCTTATATCAGAGCTTCCATTATCACCCCGATGGAATATATCGGTCCCATTATGACTTTATGTTTGGGTAAGCGTGGTGAACTGATTAAGCAGGAATACATCTCGGGCAATCGGATTGAATTGATTTACGACCTGCCGCTGAGCGAAATAGTTTTTGATTTTTACGACAAGTTGAAAAGCATTTCAAAAGGTTATGCTTCTTTCGACTATCACATGAATGGCTACAGAGCTTCCAAACTGGTAAAGCTGGATATTTTGCTCAACGGAGAGCCTGTCGACGCTCTTTCTTCATTGATTTATGCCGATAATGCCTATTCATTGGGGCGGCGAATGTGCGAAAAATTGAAGGAACTGATTCCCCGTCAGCAGTTTGAAATTGCCATCCAGGCAGCTATCGGGGCCAAAATTATTGCACGAGAAACCATTAAACCCGTCAGAAAAGATGTTACTGCCAAATGTTATGGCGGCGATATTTCACGAAAACGTAAACTGTTGGAAAAACAGAAAAAAGGGAAAAAACGAATGAAGCAAATCGGATCGGTTGAAGTACCACAAAAAGCCTTTTTAGCTGTTTTGAAGTTGGATTGATACATTATTTTTAAAGATATTTAAAATTAAAAAATTGGCTATATAAAAAAGTTTTGTCTACATTTGTCTTTAGTTTTTATTAAGATATAAAATTAAAATCAATTTGATATTAAAATGTCTGCAATTCAGGGAAAAGTATGGCAGGTTATCGGTCCGGTAGTGGATGTTTTTTTCCCTCTCGATGAGAAAAACGAATTTAAATTACCTCCCATCAACAATGCTTTAAGCGTTCCGCTCGACAACGGAAAAAATCTGATTTTGGAAGTCCAGCAGCACATAGGCGAAAATATTGTTCGTACTGTTGCAATGGATTCCACAGATGGACTGCGTCGCGGTATAAAAGTCGACGATTTGGGAACTTCTATTTCCATGCCTGTGGGAGAACAGATAAAAGGACGCTTGATGAACGTAATTGGTGATCCTATTGACGGGCTGACCCAATTGGATAAGTCAAAGGTAGCTCCTATCCACAGCGAACCACCGAAGTTTGACGACCTGACCACTAATGATGAAATTCTGTTTACCGGTATCAAAGTAATCGATTTGCTGGCACCCTATGTTAAAGGTGGAAAAATTGGACTCTTTGGCGGTGCCGGTGTTGGTAAAACGGTTATCATTATGGAACTTATCAACAACATAGCCAAAGGCCATAAAGGATTTTCCGTATTTGCCGGAGTTGGCGAACGAACCCGTGAAGGAAACGATTTGCTTCGCGAAATGATTGAAGCCGGTGTAATACGCTATGGTGAAGAATTTAATAAGGCAATGGAAGAAGGCAAATGGGATTTGTCGAAAGTTGACTACGAACAACTGAAAAAATCTCAGGCAACTTTGGTCTTTGGACAGATGAATGAACCACCGGGAGCACGTTTTTCAGTTGCATTATCCGGGCTTACTGTGGCAGAGTCGTTCCGTGATAGCGAAGAAAGTGAAAATCGCGATATTTTATTGTTTATCGATAATATTTTCCGTTTCACGCAAGCCGGTTCTGAAGTTTCGGCTCTGTTGGGACGGTTACCATCGGCTGTAGGCTATCAGCCAACGTTGGCTACGGAAATGGGACTTTTACAGGAACGTATTACTTCCACAAAGCATGGATCCATTACTTCCGTTCAGGCTGTTTACGTGCCGGCTGATGACTTGACCGACCCTGCTCCGGCAACTACTTTTTCGCATTTGGATGCTACTACGGTATTGAGTCGGCAAATTGCTTCATTGGGAATTTTTCCTGCTGTCGATCCACTGGATTCCACTTCGCGAATTCTCGATCCGCTTATTGTCGGCCAAGAACATTATGAAACAGCTCAGCGGGTGAAGCAAATTCTTCAACGAAACAAGGAATTACAGGACATTATAGCTATTCTGGGTATGGAAGAACTTTCGGAAGAAGACCGATTAACCGTGCAAAGAGCTCGCAAAGTGCAGCGTTTTCTTTCGCAGCCTTTTTATATGGCAGAACATTTTACGGGTGTTCCGGGAGTAATGGTTCCGATTGAAGAAACGATACAGGGTTTTAAACTTATTCTGGATGGAATGCTCGATGACCTTCCTGAAATGGCTTTCTTAAATGTGGGTACAATTAAGGATGCAATTGACAAAGGTCATGCCTTGCTCAAAGAAGCTCATAACGTGAATAAAAAATTTAAGATAGAGACAATAGGAGTAAAGTAAATGAACTTAGAAATCTTTTCACCCGAAAAAATTTTGTTTCGAGGCGAAGCAACTTCGGTAACTTTGCCGGGAGTATTAGGTGCGTTTACCGTACTGAATCACCATGCTCCCATTATTTCTCCACTTGTGAAGGGAGAAATCAGCTATCGGGAGAAAGAAGGAGTTTCCCGTATTTCTATCGAAAAAGGTTTTGTGGAACTGAATAATAATAAAGTAATTGTTTGCGTTGAAATGCCAAACGAAAAATGAACAAAACTTTTAAAACTGTTGTTTTCTTTAGTTTACTGACGGTGTTTTTCGGATTCTTTCTCCGGTGGTTTGTGGAGAGTGTTTTTCAACAACCCGTTTTCAGGTTTTATTCTTTTTTGCCGGTACTTTTTTATTTTTCGGGAGTCGGTTTGATTTTTGGATTGCGAAAATATGCTGCTGTTTCTTCATCAAAGCAGGTTAACTTTTTTCTGTTGTTGAAATTTTTGAAGATCCTCCTTTGGGGAATGATGGCGCTTGTTTATGTGATGATTATAAAGGTTCCGGTAAAGCCATTTGTTATTACATTTGCAATATATTATCTGTTGCTTTTGATTTTTGAAACTTTTGCTTTTTATAATGCTGAAAAACAGCATGTTCGACAAATAAAATGAAAAGATACTTACTGTATATTCTTTGTCTGACCACATTGGTTGTCTTTCCTTTAAATGCAGCTTCCGAAAAAGCGGTTCCTGAGAAGGATATTAATGTGCGTGAGATTATTTTGTCTGAAATTTCCGATTCCTACGAATGGCACATTACCACATGGGGCAATAAGGCAATTTCTGTTCCTCTGCCTGTGATCGTTCACAGCAAAACTTCTGGCTGGCATGTGTTTATGTCTTCCAAATTTGAAGAACAGTCAGTTTACAAAGGTTTCTATATTGCAAAAGAAGGAAAATACAAGGATAAAATTGTGGAACTCGATGAAAATGGTAAAGAAATCAGGCCTTTGGATATTTCCTTAACAAAAACGGCTACTGCGCTTATTTTCAATTCCGTTTTGCTGATTATTCTAATCATGAGTATAGCTCATTCTTACAAAAAAGATGGAATTTTCCCCAAAAAAGGCTTTGTTATCCTGATGGAAATGCTCATTATGGACATTTACGAAGGTGTTATCAAGCCAAGTATCGGGAAAGATTACCAACGTTATGCACCCTATTTGCTGACAGTTTTTTTCTTTATTTTTCTCAACAATTTGATGGGATTGATTCCGTTTTTCCCATTTGGAGCTACCGTAACAGGAAACATTGCCATTACTTTTACGTTGGCGCTTTGTACCTTGCTGATTGTAAACTTCTCGGGAACGAAAGAATATTGGAAGGAAATTTTTTGGCCTGAAGTGCCTACTTGGCTGAAAGTTCCCGTTCCTTTGATGCCTGCAGTAGAATTTATTGGGGTTTTTACCAAACCTTTTGCTTTAATGATTCGTCTCTTTGCCAATATTGTGGGAGGTCATTCCATAGTTGGCGGATTGGTTTGTCTGGTGTTCGTTACCGTAAAATTGGGAACAACCATAAATGTAACCATGTCGGCTCTTTCAGTGATTTTTACGGTTTTCATTGACCTGATAGAATTGCTGATAGCCTACATTCAGGCTTATATTTTTACCATGCTTTCGGCTGTGTTTATCGGATTGGCAAGAGTAGAGCCTTCCCATAAGCCGGCAGCAAAGGAAGCAGTTAAATAAGTTTGAAAAATTAGGAAACGTTAAAAACTAAAAATTAGACTTTAATTAATTCAATATCATTATAAAAATTTCATTTAAAAACAAGAAGTTATGATGTTACTATCTATTTTATTACAAGTTGCCGCAAGTGATGCATTGGCAAAAATGGGAGCTGCTTTGGGTGCTGGTCTTGCAGCTATAGGAGCAGGTGTAGGTATCGGAAAAATCGGCGGATCGGCTATGGAAAGTATTGCACGTCAGCCTGAAATGAGTTCGGATATTCGAATGAACATGATTATTGCAGCAGCCCTTATTGAAGGAGTTGCTTTGTTTGCCATTGTTGTTTGTGGATTTATTCTTTAATTGTGGCTCAAAAAAGGTTAAATGCTTGTTGTTCAAGCTGTTTTAACTAATTTTTCAGTCAATAAAAAAGAAAAGTTATGTCGCTTTTAACTCCTGATACAGGTTTGCTTTTCTGGATGCTTCTTTCATTCGGAATCGTTGTTTTTATTCTTGTTAAGTTTGGCTTTCCAGCCATTCTTCAAATGATAGAAAAACGAAAGTCTTTCATTGAAGAGTCGCTTTTGGAAGCTGAAAAAGCTCGACAGGAGCTGGCCAATGTAAAACAAGAAAGTAAAAAAATTATGGATGAAGCTTATCAGGCTCAGGAAAAAATAATGAGAGAAGCTGCTCAATTGAAGGAATCGTTGCTTGAGGATGCCAAAGAAAAAGCTTTTCTTGAAGCTCAAAAAATCCTGAACGAGGCAAAAAATCAAATTCAGAATGAAAAGGAAGCTGCCTTGCAGGATATTCGTCGTCAGGTAGCCGACATATCGGTAGCCATATCCGAAAAACTGCTGCGAACCAATTTGAGCAACAAAGAGGAACAAATGCAGATTGTCAACCGTTTGATTGACGAAATGAATATCCATAAATCTTAAACTTGAAGAGATGAAAACCGGATTGATTGCTTCACGATATGCCAGGGCTTTGTTTCAGTTTGCTGCCGACCGGCAAGCGGAAGACAAGGTTTTCGAGGATATCCGTATGCTCGAAAAAATCTTTTCAGAAACCACTCAACTGAAATCGGCATTAAACAATCCGCTGCTTGGAAAGGAAGTAAAGAAGCAATTGTTAATAACTGTCTGTGGAGGAACAATTCACCCTGTATTTGAAAGATTTATCGACCTGATTCTTCAGAACAAAAGGGAATCTCTTCTGCATAATGTGGCGCTGAAATACATGGATTTTTATTATGAAAGCAGGAATCTGGCCATTGTGCGGTTGACTACAGCATTGCCTTTAGAGCAGGACATCGAGAAAAGGTTGATTTCGGCCATTAAAAATTTAATTCGGAAAGATTTAATGGTGGAGAAAAATGTTGAACCTAATATCATTGGAGGGTTCATACTCGAAATAGATGATCTAAGATGGGATGGCAGCATATCGACCCAACTGAAAAAAATTCACAAAAAGTTGGCTGCCGGTTCGTTTGTAAAATAAAGTTGAATTGAAGGGTTTAATAACCATTGATTATAATTTTTTAAAAAATTTGCAGGTAAGAATATGTCTGATAACGCTATAAAAGTCAGTGAAATATCTGATCTTCTCAAAAGACAGCTCGAACAGATCGATATCGATACTCATTACGATGAGGTTGGTGAAGTTTTGGAAGTGAGTGATGGTGTAGCAAGAATTTACGGACTCTCCAATGTTGGTTCGAATGAATTGCTGGAATTTGAAAATGGAGTAAAAGCCATAGCCATGAATCTTGAAGAAGATAATGTGGGAGCTGTTTTGTTGGGTCCTACTTATCTTGTCAAAGAAGGCTTCACCGTGAAAAGAACAGGCAGGGTTGCTTCGATCAATGTAAGCGAAGAAATGCTTGGCCGTGTAATAAATCCTTTGGGAGAACCGATAGATGGGAAAGAAAGTATAGGTGGAGAATTTTTTGAAATGCCGTTGGAACGCAAGGCGCCCGGAGTTATTTTCCGCCAGCCGGTTTCCGAACCTTTGCAAACGGGACTGAAAGCCATTGATGCCATGATTCCCATCGGACGCGGACAACGAGAATTAATCATCGGCGACCGTCAAACCGGGAAAACGAGTATCACGGTTGATACCATTATCAATCAGTTGGATAATTACAATGCGGGAGATCCTGTTTATTGCATTTATGTTGCTATTGGTCAAAAGGGCTCAACTATTGCTTCACTGGTAAATACCTTGAGGGAATATGGCGCCATGAGTTATACCATAGTTGTTGCAGCGGCTGCCGCAGATCCTGCTGCGCTTCGTTATCTGGCACCTTATGCAGGAGCAGCTATTGGTGAATATTTTCGCGACACCGGCCGACATGCACTTGTCATTTACGACGACTTGTCCAAACAGGCGGTTGCCTATCGAGAAGTTTCGCTGATTCTTCGTCGTCCACCCGGAAGAGAAGCTTATCCGGGCGATATTTTCTATTTGCATTCCCGTTTACTGGAACGTGCAGCAAAAATTAATGCCCAGCAGGAAGTGGCCGAACAAATGAACGATTTGCCAGATTGCCTGAAAGGAAAGGTTAAAGCCGGCGGTACACTTACAGCATTACCCATTATCGAAACACAAGCTGGCGATATTTCGGCATATATTCCAACGAATGTTATTTCCATTACCGATGGTCAGATTTTTCTCGATACCGATTTGTTTAACGAAGGTATCCGTCCGGCCATTAATGTTGGTATTTCGGTATCGCGTGTGGGTGGAAATGCACAGATTAAGCCCATGAAAAAAGTTGCAGGGACGTTAAAAACTGATCAGGCTCAATTCCGTGAACTGGAGGCATTTACCAAATTTGGTAGCGAAATGGACGCCGTAACGGCCATGACCATCGACAAAGGGCAGAAAAACACCCAACTTCTGATTCAACCTTTGCACAAGCCTCTTCCCGTCGAAAAGCAGGTTGCCATACTCTATTGTGGTACGCATGGGCTATTGGCAAATATTCCACTCAATAAGGTTAAAGATTTTGAAAACAACTTTTTAACTCTTTTGGAATATTCTTATAAGGAAGAAGTGTTGAATCAAATAAAAAGAGGAAATTTTGATGATAAAGTTGCTTCGCTTATCGAAGAAGCTGCCGAAAAAATCAAAACCCAAATGGTAGGATAAACTGTTTTAAATTTTTTTCGTTTATTTAATTGAGATTTAAAGCATTATAAATTTTTCAAATTGTGTCTTCATTAAAGGAATTAAAAACCAGAATTCAGTCTGTACGGTCAACGCAGAAGATAACTTCGGCCATGAAAATGGTTTCTTCCGTTAAGCTTATGAAGGCAGAAAAAGTTGTCAACAGCTTTCTGCCTTATGAGCAAGCACTGTTGCAGATATTGAACAATTATTTGAGCAGTCAGGTTTTTTCAAATTCTCCCTTTAGAGAAATTCGAGAAGTTCGACGGGCCGGATTGGTTGTGTTCGCATCCAATTCTTCGTTGTGCGGAAGTTATAACTCCAACGTAATCAAGGCTATGGAAGAGTTTATTTCTCATCAGGGAATAGGCAAACAGGATATTTTGATTTATCCTGTCGGTAAAAAAATTGCCGATCACTGCAAACAGAAAAATTTAAAAATTGCCGGAGAATTTGAAGATGTCGCTGCCCTTCCAACCTTTGAAAATACTAAACCAATTGCCGATAATTTGATCAATTCTTTTTTGAACAATGAGATGGACCGGATTAACATCATTTATCAGCATTATGTCAACAAAAGCACACAGACTTTGAAAGTGGATACCTTTTTGCCCATTGATGTTTCTTATCCTACTACAAAAGATATTCGCAATGACTACATTGTTGAACCTTCTACCGAGGAAGTGGAAAACTTGCTGATTCCAATGGTTTTACAATATCATCTTTATGCAGCTGCTATCGAAGCCAATGCTTCCGAACATGCAGCAAGAACCATTGCCATGCAGATTGCTACGGAAAATGCCGAAAATATTCTTCAGGAACTTTCATTGCAGTACAATAAATTGCGACAGGAAAGTATTACCAACCAAATTCTTGACCTTATTGGCGGATCTTTGCAATAAGATTTGTTATTAAGATATTCATTTACTGTTGATTAAGAATCAACTTCGGGCTAACTGTGGGTAAATTGAAAATTATCTTGTAATTTTGCACCCGACATCTAAATTAAAATTTATCCACCTTCCACTTTTTTATGGAAAAAATTATTATTCTCGACTTTGGTTCACAAACCACTCAATTGATAGGCAGACGTTTGCGGGAACTTAATGAATTTTGTGAAATTGTTCCTTATGATAAATTTCCCGAACAAACGGAAGACGTAAAAGGAGTAATTCTTTCCGGAAGCCCATTCTCGGTGTACGATCCGAAAGCTTTTAAAATCGATTTGAATAAAATCAGAGGGAAATTTCCGCTTTTGGGAATTTGCTATGGTGCGCAATACATGGTTTACACGGCCGGTGGGAAAGTTCAGCCTGCCAACACCAGAGAATATGGAAGGGCGTATCTGGAAAAAATCGACAAAAGAGATCCTTTGTTTTCGAACATACCGGTCGGTTCTCAAATTTGGATGTCTCATAGCGATACAATCACCGAACTTCCATCAAACTTCAAGAAAATAGCCAGCACAAAAGATGTGGAGATAGCTGCTTTTCGTATTAAAGGTGAAAAAAGCTGGGGCGTTCAGTTTCATCCCGAAGCCTATCACACTACCGATGGCATGCAACTACTTGAAAATTTTCTGAAAATTTGCGAATGCAAACGCGATTGGACACCGGCTTCTTTTATCGAAACAACCATTCATCAGTTGAAAAATCAATTGAAGGACGACAAAGTAGTGCTCGGGTTATCAGGGGGCGTCGATTCTTCTGTTACTGCCGTCTTGTTGAACAAAGCCATAGGGAAAAATTTAACATGTATTTTTGTTGATCACGGATTGTTGCGGAAAAATGAATTTAGCGATGTGCTCGAAAGTTATCGGCATTTAGGATTAAATGTGATAGGAGTGGATGCAAGCCAAAGATTTTACAATGCTTTAAAAGGTGTAACTGATCCTGAAAAAAAACGAAAAATAATTGGTGCTGAATTTATTAACGTATTTAATGAGGAAGCGCAGAAAATAGATGGCGTTAAATGGTTGGCTCAAGGAACAATTTATCCTGATGTGATAGAATCGTTGTCCATTTCCGGACATACGATAAAATCACATCATAATGTTGGTGGACTACCCGACCACATGCAGCTGAAACTTTGCGAACCTTTGAGATTACTTTTCAAGGATGAAGTTCGGCGCGTTGGAATGGAACTTGGCATGATGCATCAGTTAATCAAGCGACATCCTTTCCCGGGTCCCGGTTTGGCAGTCAGAATACTGGGTGAAATTACTCCGGCTAAAGTCAAAATTCTTCAGGAAGCAGATGATATTTTTGTGCAGGGACTTCGTGAATGGAATCTGTATGACAAAGTTTGGCAGGCAGGGGCTATTTTGTTGCCGATTCAGTCGGTTGGAGTAATGGGAGATGAAAGAACCTATGAAAACGTGGTTGCATTGCGTGCCGTAACCTCTACCGATGCCATGACGGCTGACTGGGCACAGTTGCCTTACGATTTTCTGGCTAAAATTTCCAATGATATAATAAATAAGGTTAAAGGTGTGAACAGAGTGGTATATGACATCAGTTCAAAACCTCCTGCTACCATAGAATGGGAGTGAAAAGTGCACCAAAAAGTTCTTAAAAAATTGAATGAATGATTGATACTCACGCCCATATATATTCCGAAGAATTTGACGAAGACAGAGATGAAGTTATTTTGAGAGCCAAAGAAAAAGGAATAGAAAAAATCATCTTGCCCAATATCGATAGCAGTACTTTACAGCGCACCTTACAGTTAGAAGACCAGTATCAGGGATTTTGTCATGCTGCCATCGGATTACATCCCGAAAGTGTAAATGAAAATTTTGATACTGAACTTAAGTTTTTAGCATCCCATCTTGATAAAAGAAAATATATTGCTGTTGGTGAAATCGGCATCGATTTGTACTGGGATAAAACTTTCAAAAGTCAACAAATAGAAGCTTTCAGGCAACAAATTGAATGGGCTGTAGCGTTGGAACTGCCAATTATTGTTCATATACGCAATTCGTTTGTTGAAGTGATGCAGGTTCTGAAATCTTTTCGCAATCAGCATCTGACAGGTGTTTTTCACAGCTTTACCGGAAATTTGGAAGAAGCGACCGAAATTATTCGAATGGGAGGATTTAAAATAGGTATCAATGGCATTTTGACTTTCAAAAACTCTAATTTGAGAGAAACTGTAAGTCAGATAAGCTTGGAAAATATTGTTTTGGAAACGGACGCCCCTTATTTGACACCCGTTCCTTATCGCGGAAAAAGAAATGAAAGCGCATTCCTTTATTATACTTGTGAAAAATTGGCAGAAGTTTACGGGTTAACAATAGAGGAAGTTGACCTGATTACCAGTCAGAATGCGCGAGATTTGTTCAAATTGTAATCTTGTGATTCAAAAAAAATTGTGCTGCAAGCCCCAAAAATAGGATGAATTTCATATTTTTTTCATAACTTGCAGCCCCAAAACGGAGAGGTGCTCGAGTGGTTGAAGAGGTACGCCTGGAAAGCGTATATACTCCTAAAGGGTATCACGGGTTCGAATCCCGTCCTCTCCGCAAAAAAAAATGAATCCTTCCTTCCTCCTTTACTTATGGAAAGTTTCAGCAAATTTTTGTTATAGAAAAATTCTTTCCTTTTTATCTATCCATATTTCAAAAATTATCATGTAAATTTGTATCGTCAAGCCAAAAAATTTCTTTCCAAAACTATCGAATTGATTAATTGAGGCTGAAGCAAAATCAAAATAACAGCAATTTCTGACGACTTAACAAATAAATGTATGAAAAAAAGAATTGCCAAAATATTCTTCATAATTGCCTTTTTCGCTTTTGAAAGCATGGCAATAATTTCAGCTCAAAATATTGCCAAAGCTCCCAATAACGTGCCTGAAAAAACCAACTCTGTGCTTTCAAAAGAAATGCAGCAGGATGAACAGCAAACTTATGAGCAAATGGAAACGCCCATTGAAGAACAGCCAATGAGCCTTCATAAGATACTGAAACAAAAATTTATTGAAGGCGGACCGGCATGGATGGCACCTATCGCGCTCTGTCTGATTATTGGACTGGCTTTGTGTATCGAAAGAATTATTTATTTGAATCTTGCTTCCACCAATTCAAAAAAACTGTTGCAGGATATTGATGAAGCATGGAGTAAGGGCGGAGTAGAAGCTGCAATGGAAGTGTGCCGCAAAACCAAAGGTCCGGTTGCGTCTATTTTTTATCAGGCATTATCGCGATACGATGAAGGAATTGAAGTGGTAGAAAAAGCTGTTGCGTCGTATGGAGGAGTGCAACTGGGACTTATGGAAACCAATTTGACATGGATCAGTTTGTTTATCGCACTTTCGCCAGGTTTGGGCTTTTTGGGTACTGTGGTCGGAATGATTCAGGCTTTTGACAGAATTCAGCAGGTAGGCGATATTTCAGCCACCATCGTGGCAAGCGGAATTAAAGTTGCTCTGTTAACTACTGTTTTTGGTCTCATTGTAGCTATGGTTCTGCAAGTTTTCTATAATTATATTCTTACTATGGTGGAAAACATTACCAACGATATGGAAGATGCTTCCATTTCCTTGTTGGATATTATTGTAAAACATTCGAAAAATTAGTTTTTCCTAAAATTTCGATACCAATATGCGAAATTCATTAAAAAAAATACCACTTATAACCGAGATTTTGCTCGTATCTGTTTCAGCGATGTTGGTTTTGCTGATTTATTTGGGAGGAAACGTTCAAACAATGAACAACAGTGCCGGCGAAACAATGGATGTTCCCGTATTTACCGATGCATTGCTTTATTGGAGCTATTTCCTTTTGGTACTTGCAATTGTTGTTACGCTTTTTTTTGCAATTCGAAAATATACCAAGTTTCCCAAACAAAATTCTTCTTTTGCATTCAGATCTCTTGTGTCCGTTTTGATTTTTTTACTGATATTTTTTGTGTCATGGATGCTTGGCAGCGATAAAGAGTTACCCATCATTGGATATCAAGGCACCGACAATATCGGTTTCTGGAGCAGGTTTTCCGATATGATGATTTATGCTTCTTATTTTCTTTTGGGTGGAATTATTTTGACTATTGCAGGGACAGCCCTATATTCCAATTTCAGAAAAAACAGATAATTTTTTAAACTTCTCTGTTTAAAGGCAAGTGTTTTAAAAATATTTATCATGGAAAGAAAAAAACGAAAAGTTGGTCAGATTAATGCCAGTTCAATGGCTGACATTTCTTTTCTTTTGTTGATTTTTTTCCTTGTAACGACTTCCATGAACGTGGGAACCGGACTTTCGAGAAGATTGCCTCCGCCTGTTCCCGATCAGCAGAAATTGAAAAGCGCAGACATAAAAAAAAGGAATATTTTTATTTTGCGTATTACCAATCAGAACGAAATAATTGCTCAAGGGGAGAAAACGGATATTCGTCAGTTAAGGCAAAAAGTAATTCAATTTATAAAAAATGAAAATAACGATCCGAATTTACCCGAACGAATTACGGAAGATGTACCTTTGCTTGGAAAAGTTACCTATACGAAAAACCATATCATTTCGGTCGAAACGGATGCCGAAGCACGGTATCAAACCTATATTGATGTTCAGAGCGAATTGGTAGCCGCCTATAACGAATTACGCGACGAATTTGCCATGCAGCGTTTTGGAAAACATTATCATTATCTTGGAGAAGATTTGCAAAGAGCAATTCAGAATACTTTTTCTCAAAGAATTTCGGAAGTTCAAACGGAAAATTTAACCAAAAAAAATAATGGCACTCATTAGGAAAAAGGAGAAAAGGGAAATGCCGGCATTGAGTACTTCTTCGTTGCCGGACATTATTTTTATGCTTTTATTCTTTTTTATGGCTGTTACCAACCTGAAGGAGACAACTTACAGAGTAAGAATTACTCCACCGCAGGCAACACAAGTTCAAAAACTTGAAAACAAATCGCTTATTCGCTATATTTATGTGGGAGAACCTCTTCCACAATATCAAAACTCCTTTGGCAGCCAAACGTGCATTCAGCTCAATGATGCATTTGCCGATGTTTCGGAAATAGGGAACTATATTGTCAGCGAGCGGAGTGCCATGAGAGAAGAAGATCAGAATTTGATGACGGTTTGCATTAGAGCAGATAAAGATACTCCTATGGGCGTTATCAATGAAATCAAAGAATCTTTGCGCAAGGTGTATGCCTTGAAAATTGTTTATGCAGCCAATCAACGCAATCGATATTAATATTTCGGTTTCTTTTCATTTCTTCTGAAAAAGTTTTCCTTTTTTATCAAATTATTATGACTCTTTCCATTCCATAACCCAACTCGGAATTCTTCTTTGGATCCGACTTTTCGTTTTTCAATAAAAATTAGTAATTTTGCACCTTCCAAAAAGTAGCAAAGAAAGCCGAAAAAAGCAGGAAGGAATCTCAGAAATTGAGTTCTATCAAAAATTTTTATGCAATTCAGGTTTTCAGCGTTTTTGCTATTTATTAAAGACAGGAATCAGAGGATAAACACGATATGAAAAAGTTTGCAGAATACTCTTCTTTAGATCTTTCAGAAGTCAACAAAAAAATGCTTTTACGTTGGAAAGAAAAAGATATTTTCCACAAAAGCATTCAAATTCGAGAAGGAGAACCAACGTTTGTATTTTATGAAGGCCCGCCTTCGGCCAACGGTATGCCGGGCATCCATCATGTTATGTCCCGAACCATAAAAGACCTTTTCTGCCGTTATAAAACCATGCAGGGTTTTCAGGTTAAAAGAAAAGCAGGATGGGATACGCATGGACTTCCGGTTGAACTGAGCGTGGAAAAATCGTTGGGAATCACTAAAGAAGATATTGGTAAGAAAATCAGTATAGAAGAATACAATGCAGCTTGTCGTCGGGATGTGATGAAATATACCCGCGAGTGGGAAGATTTGACCACAAAAATGGGTTATTGGATTGATTTGGATGATCCTTACATTACCTACGACAATCGTTATATTGAAACACTTTGGTGGTTGCTCAAACAGCTTTATGATAAAAAATTGCTTTACAAGGGCTATACCATACAACCTTATTCTCCGGCTGCAGGAACCGGATTGAGCACGCACGAACTGAATCAGCCGGGTTGCTATCGCGATGTGAAAGATACCACCTGCGTTGCTCAGTTCAAAGTGAAGGATACTTCTACTTTGCCTTTCAAAACCAAAATAAATGGCGATTGCTATTTTCTGGCATGGACCACTACACCTTGGACTTTACCTTCCAATACAGCCTTGTGCGTAGGGCCAAATATTACGTATGTGCTTGTAGAAACGTTCAATCCTTATACCGGGAAACCAATAAAAGTAATTTTGGCCAAAGATTTGGTAAACACGTATTTAAACCAAAAAAACGAAAATCTTCCTTTTGAAAACTATCAGCCGGGTGATAAAAATATACCTTACCGCATTTTGGACGAATGCAAAGGCAGCGAATTGGTCGGCATTCGATACGAACAGCTTATTCCGTGGGTTAATCCCGGAGAAAATGCTTTTCGTGTTATTGCGGGAGATTTTGTTTCTACGGACGAAGGAACCGGAATCGTTCACATTGCACCGACATTTGGAGCTGATGACGATAGGGTTGCAAAACAAAATAACATTCCGCCGATGCTGTTGCTCGACAAGGACGGTAATAAGCAACCAATGGTGGACAGAACGGGTAAATTTTTTAAATTGGAAGACCTTGATCCCGAATTTGTTTCTAAAAATGTAAATATTTCGCTTTACAGAGAATACGCCGGCAGATATGTTAAGAATGAATATATTTCAGCTTTTGAACCGGAAAATCAGTCAGATAAAAATTCGTATGTAGAAAAAACCGAAGATTCAACGCTGGATATTGACTTGTGCGTCATGCTCAAACAACAGGGATTGGTATTCAAAATAGAGAAATACACACACAGTTATCCGCATTGCTGGAGAACCGACAAACCGGTGCTATATTATCCGCTGGACAGCTGGTTTATTAAGACTACCGCTTTACGGGATGAAATGATTGCATTGAACCAAACCATTAATTGGAAACCTGCTTCTACAGGATATGGACGTTTTGGAAAATGGCTCGAAAATCTTCAGGATTGGAATCTTTCACGAAGCAGATTTTGGGGAACTCCGCTTCCCATCTGGCGCACGGAAGATGGCTCGGAAGAAATTTGCATTGGGTCAGTGGAGGAATTGATTTCAGAAATTGAGAAATCCATACAAGCCGGGTTTATGACATCCAATCCCTATAAAAATTTCAAATCCGGCGATTATTCACGTGAAAATTATGCTGTTCAAAATATCGATTTGCATCGTCCTTATGTGGACAATATTGTGCTCGTCTCAAAATTGGGAAAACCCATGAGAAGAGAGCCGGACTTGATTGACGTTTGGTTCGATTCCGGTTCGATGCCATTTGCACAGTTGCATTATCCTTTCGAGAACAGAGAAGCCATTGATCAACATACTTTTTATCCGGCCGATTTTATTTCGGAAGGGGTGGATCAGACACGTGGGTGGTTTTTTACTTTACATGCCATCAGCACAATGGTGAAAGGTTCGGTAGCCTATAAAAATGTTGTTTCCAATGGCTTGGTGCTCGACAAAAATGGGAATAAAATGTCGAAACGTTTGGGCAACGTGGTAGATCCTTTTGAAACCATCGAAAAATACGGTTCTGACCCCTTGCGGTGGTATATGATGACCAATTCTGCTCCCTGGGACAATTTGAAATTTGATATTGAAGGAGTGGAAGAAGTGAGAAGGAAATTCTTTGGAACGCTTTATAATACTTATTCTTTCTTTGCTCTTTATGCCAATGTAGATGAATTTACTTGCAGCGAGCCCGAAATCCCTGTGGAAAATCGTCCGGAAATCGACCGATGGATTATATCATTGTTAAATACATTGATAAAGGAAGTTGGTGAATATTACGAAGATTACGATCCAACAAGAGCAGGCAGAGCAATTTCCGATTTTGTTACCGAAAATCTGAGCAATTGGTATGTTCGTTTGAATCGGAAAAGATTTTGGGGTGGAGAATACAACAAGGATAAAATCTCGGCTTATCAAACGCTTTATACCTGTTTGGAAACCATTGCCAAATTAATGGCTCCAATCGCTCCATTTTATGCCGACCAATTGTTTCTCGACTTGAATGAAGTTACTGAAAAAAATAATTGCGAATCTGTTCATTTGAGCAATTTTCCCGTTTACGACGAAAAGTTGATGGACAAAAATCTGGAAGAATGTATGCAACTGGCTCAGCAAATCTCCTCCATGATTCTTTCTCTACGCCGAAAAGCAGGGAAGAAAGTTCGTCAGCCACTTTCTAAAGCTATTGTTCCGGCTGCCGATGATAAAATCTATCAGCAAATTAGTTATGTGGCCGATTTAATTAAAGCCGAAGTAAACATAAAAGAATTGCAAGTGATACCGGCCAATATGGAAATGGCAAATTTAACCAAAAAGGTAAAACTCAATTTTAAGGTTTTGGGTAAAAAATACGGCAAACAAATGAAAGAAATTGCTGAGGCAACTGCAAAATTGAGCAACAAAGAAATTGCCGAACTGGAGCAAAATGGAATTTATATTTTAAATTTGCCCGGCGGGGAAGTTCAACTGACAACAGATGACGTCGAAATAATAACGGAGGATATGCCGGGCTGGCTTACTGCCAATGAAGGGAAACTTACCGTTGCGCTGGATATTACCGTGACGGATGAATTGCTCAAAGAAGGAATTGCTCGCGAATTGGTAAACAGAATTCAAAATATACGCAAGCAAAATGGCTATGAAATAACCGACAGAATAACTGTTGAAATTGAAAAAAGAGATGAAATCAACGATGCCGTTACTGCATTTTCGGGTTATATTGCCTCTCAAACATTGGCTGCCGGCATTTCTTTGGTAGATAAACTGGAAGATGGCATTGAGCTTGATTTTGATGAATATATGGTGAAGGTTAAAGTTGAAAAAACACGCTGAAAAAGCCACAAAATTTTTATTAAAATAATTGGAAAAGAGAAAAAAAACGATTATTTTCGCAAGTTATTAAAAACTCGGCATTGGCTTAATGCTGAAGGTAAGAAAATTGGTCAAACAAAATAAAGTTTTACGATTATGTCAGAAAAAACAAGATATTCGGATGAAGAACTGGAAGAATTTCGTCAAATCATCCTCGAAAAGTTGGAAAAAGCTCAAAAAGATTATGAATTGCTTCGAAATGGAATTACCAACGAAGATGGAAATGATGTAACCGATACCTCTCCCACATTCAAAGTTTTGGAAGAAGGTGCATCTACACTTTCAAAAGAAGAAGCCGGACGTTTAGCTCAGCGTCAGCTACAATTCATTCAACATTTGCAGGCTGCACTTGTAAGAATTGAGAACAAAACATACGGAATTTGTCGCGAGACCGGCAAGCTGATTCCAAAAGAGCGTCTGCGTGCGGTTCCTCATGCTACACTAAGTATTGAAGCCAAAAAGTCGAATAAAAAGTAATTTATATTCTATCCTCTTTTGAATACGGCAACAGAGTATTTTCTTTGTTGCCGAATTTTTAATAATAAAGAACATACTGCCTATGTCAACTGCCAAAAAATCGGTTTTACTGATAATTTTTGTTCTGATTGTAGATCAAGCCACCAAAATTTATATCAAAACACATTTTGCTTTAGGCGACCATATTGATATTTTTAGCTGGTTTCAGATTTATTTTATCGAAAACAACGGGATGGCTTTTGGCATTGAATTGTTGGGCAAGCTTTTCCTGACTGCTTTCAGAATTGGTGCAGTTGTTTTGCTTGTATTGTATATCCGTTCGCTGATAAAGCGAAATTTCAAAACGGGATATATTTTGACTATTTCATTACTTTTGGCCGGAGCTGCTGGGAATATCTTCGATTCTGTTTTTTACGGAGTGCTTTTCAGCGACAGCTATGGAAAAGTGGCTACTTTTTTACCTCCCGAAGGTGGTTATGCTCCGCTGTTTTACGGAAAAGTGGTCGACATGCTTTATTTCCCGCTTATAAAAGATGCTGCAGGTGAAACCATATTTTTCCGGCCTGTTTTCAATGTGGCCGATGCAGCCATTACAATTTCCGTGTTTATTATTCTGATTTTCTATCGAAAAGAATTAAATGCAAGTTTTGAGAAAAAAGAAAAAACCAATGTCGCCGAACAGCCGAAATAAAATCTTTTCTTTCTTTCTGCTGCTTACGCTTTTTTTGCTGCCGGCTTGCGATAATCGTCCCAAAAATGTGTTGAGTAAGAAAGAAATGGTGGAAGTACTCACCGAATACCATTTGTTGCATGGGACGCTTCAGGTGAGCAATAAATATTATACGCCGGAAAGTAATTTATATTTTCAAAATTTGCTTCAAAAACATGGAATAACGCAAGCAGAGTTTGATTCTTCAATGGTGTGGTACGCCAAAAATCCCAAAAAATTTGAACGCATTTATGCCGAAGTGCAATTGAGGCTCAATAATCTTAGGGAAGACATCGCTAAAGGAAAATATCAGTCGCCAGATTCTGTTGGGCCCCGAATGTTGACGGCCAATTTATGGAATCTTCATCCGAGTTATCGTTTTATTTCGGATTCGGCGCGGACGAAACTACCTTTTAAAATTCAGCAGCCTTATCTGATGATGCAAGATATATATGAACTTCGATTTTTGCAAAGAATTGCTCCTGAAGATTCCTGTATCGAGCCTTACGTGGTGATGAGAATTCATTATGCAAATGGGAAAACGGACAGTATTTTTCAAAAAACCTTCAACGACAGCATATTGCGTCGTTACACGCTCCGTCTTCGGGCGAGATTTCCCTACAAAGTTGATTCCATTACCGGCTTGCTTTTGGGTTGCAAACAATATAAAGGAACTTTTAATGCTCAACTCGACAGTATTAGGCTGTTGCGCTATTTTGTTCCAGAATGGCAAGATAGTTTGAAGCAAGTTGTTGAAAAGAATGCAGCTTTCCCCCAAAAAATTCAAACCAAAAGAATTCGTCCAAAAGAAAATTGAACAATTTCAATTTTCTGCATTTTCGATAAAAGTAAAAAAGCAACCATTTTATTGATCGCTTTTTTATTGTATGGAGAGCGGAAGACGGGAATCAAACCCACGATCCTCAGCTTGGAAGGCTAATGTCCTATTGACTGAACTACTCGCAAAACCTGAAAAAATATTTTGTTTGAAAAAGGTGTTACCAATCGATATTTGCCATTTTTATGGCAGTAATGGCAGCTTCAACGCCTTTGTTCCCATTAATTCCTCCGGCACGGTCGAGAGCCTGCTGAAGTGTTTTTGTGGTGAGAACTCCAAAAATCACAGGACAACCGTTGGAATTGGCATTCAAATACGAAATTCCGTTTGTAACTCCCTCGCAAACATAATTGAAATGAGGCGTTTCTCCTTGAATTACACAACCCAAAGCAATAATGGCTGCATACTTGTGGATTTTGATTTTGTCTGTTTCCTCATATTCTTCCAGCAATTGTTTTGCCCCGTAGGTCAATTCAAATGTGCCGGGTACGTGAATGATATTGATCAGCTCCGGATTGGCACCATTTTCCAGTAAGGCATCATAAGCTCCCTGTAACATGGCATGAGTGATTTGCGGATTCCAATCGGCTACTACAATGCCGTATTGTTGCAAAAAAACTTTGCTTTTATCCGGCATTTCATCTTCATTGTAACTGGAAAGATTTTTATATTCTGTTGACATTGCTTTGACGTTTTTTTGTTTTTAAAAATTTATTGAAAATCAAGTTGTTTAAGAAAAAAGCCACTTTTTTCAAGCAGCTTTTTCATCAACAACAAAATTGAAAATTAGTTTTGAACGCGTGCCAGATATTTGTCAATATCTCCGGCTTCCATGCTTTTTGGATATTTTTCCTTTATTTGCAGGTAATATTCTTCGGCCTTTTTAGGTTGATTCATCGATTCGCAAAGCAAGCCGGCTTTTTTCAAATAAATAGGACTTAAAACTTCATTTTTAGCTGCTATGGCCTTGTCAAAATAACTCAATGCCTTGTTGTTTTGATTCAACTCAACGTAGCAATCGCCTAAAAGTCCAATTACCGAAGTGCCAAAATAACTTTTTTTACCGTCAAACTGTGTCAAATATTTAATGGCATTTTCATACTGACCCATTTTGTAATAGCAAATACCCGTGTAAGCAGCAGCCAGATTTCCAGATGGAGTCATTCCATATTCCGAAACTATTTCTTTAAAACCCATAAATTCTGGATCTTTGCCATTTAATGCTACCTGAAACGAATCCTGTTCAAAATATAACTGAGCTTGATACATCTCGTTCTCAGCTGCTTTTTCGCGAGGCATCAAATAAAAATTGCGAACTGCCAAAACTACCAATACCACAAGGATCAATCCACCTACCACATACAAAATTTGTTTTTGATATTTTTCAAAAAATATTTCGGATGCAGAGAGTGCATGTTCAACATTGGCCAAATCGTCATGTTTTTTTTCTTTCTTCGACATAAGAATGGTTATCTTTAAAATTCTAAATTTGTTACTCTTTTGAATATTTGAGCAGCAAAATTAAAGATTTTCTTTTAGATAATGAAATTTTATGCCAAGTTTTTCGCATTTCTGTTATCCATGAAAAGGGTAATGACATTTTAATACGAAACTTTTTTTTTTCACGGTGTCTGTAGCATGAAGGATTTTTTATTATTTTTGTCGGAACCGAAATAAAGATTGCTGTATTATTAAAAATGACATGAGAAAAACAAAGGAAGAGCTTCGTATTGTTTTTATGGGAACACCCGAGTTTGCTGTTGAAAGTTTAAAAATTCTTGTCGAAGGCGGATACAATGTCGTAGGAGTAGTTACTATGCCCGATAAGCCTGCAGGACGTGGATACAAGGTTCAGTTCTCGCCTGTAAAACAGTATGCACTTGAAAATAATCTGTTACTTCTTCAGCCGGAGAAACTCAAAGATGAAAATTTTCTGGAAAATCTGCAATCTCTGAAAGCAGATTTGCAAATAGTTGTTGCTTTCCGCATGTTGCCGGAGATAGTGTGGAACATGCCTCCATTGGGAACCTTTAATCTTCATGCTTCCTTGTTGCCGCAATATCGAGGTGCCGCACCCATCAACTGGGCGATTATCAATGGCGAAAAGGAAACCGGGGTAACAACTTTTTTTCTCACCCACGAAATTGATACGGGGAAAATTATTCTTCAGGAAAAAATTCCTATTCTTCCTTCCGATAATGCCGGCACTTTGCATGACAAGTTGATGATGCTTGGGGCTTCCGCCGTTAAAAAAACTGTTGATCTGATAATTTCTGATGCAGTACAACCGATTGATCAGTCGGAATTGTTGACAAATACGATTGAGTTGAGATCGGCACCCAAAATTTTCAGGGAAAATTGCGAAATCGACGTTTCGTGGGATGTTGAACGCGCGCATAATTTTGTACGCGGACTCTCTCCATATCCTGGAGCATGGATGAACTTAGTTTTTCCGCATACAAACGAAAAAACAGTTTTAAAAATTTTTCAGACGGAGAAAGAATTTTCTTCTCATCAGTTGCCTTTGGGAAGTTTGGAAACAGATGGGAAAAAGTTTGCCAAAATTGCGTTGAAAGATGGTTTTCTGGTGTTAAAAGAAGTACAGGCCCCCAACAAAAAACGAATGGAAATTGGAGAATTCCTTCGCGGACTGCGATAAAAATTATTTTATGGCTATCGCTTCTATTTCAACCAAAGCTCCCTGAGGAAGTTCCTTAACGGCAATTGTTGAGCGGGCCGGACAATCTTCAGGAAAAAATCTTTTGTAAATTTCGTTCATGGCTGCAAAATGACTCATATCGGTCAGGAAAACCGTTGTCTTAACTATTTGCCGAAACGAATATCCTGCCGATTTCAAAATGGCTTCGATATTGGAAAAAACCTGCTCGGTTTGTCCGTCGATGGTAGTTGAAATAATTTTTCCTTCTTGTGGGCAAATTGGAATTTGACCGGATATAAAAAGAATATCATTACATTCTACTGCCTGACTGTATGGCCCAATAGCAGCCGGAGCATCAGTGGTATGAATCATTTTTTTCATATGTCCAAATTATTCTGTTCTATTACAGTATGTTATCTGAAGGCAAATTCCATGACTAATTTCATACTGATGGCGTAGCAAAAAAGAAAGGGAAAAATGTGATCCAGCTGGGATTCGAACCCAGGACCCCATCCTTAAAAGGGATGTGCTC
>ENA-UOYA01000985-UOYA01000985.1-activated-sludge-metagenome-genome-assembly--contig:-NODE-985-length-32977-cov-7.457506_pt1 | contig 32977 bp, 26 predicted proteins | sample MGYA00238163_ERZ764804 | MGnify/ENA primary metagenome ERZ764804 (study PRJEB28919, sample SAMN05720223) | activated sludge metagenome | isolation source: Anaerobic digester | place: Hong Kong... | reverse complement strand
TTCCGATGCGGTTGGCTCCGCACGGTTCGGTGTTCGTAGTTTTCAAGAACGCCGCACCAGCTAATCACGCTGTGGCGCTCGTCCGGCAGGGTGGGTCTGCGGCGGATGCGGAGCTGGTTGCCGCGCTTGGCGGCGGGATGCGCCTGCGCGCTTGTGGGCCGGGCCGCTACACGGTGCGTGACGCGGCGGGCCGCGTGGCCTCGGTGGACGTCCCAGCGCCCGCCAAAGCACACGTAATCGAGAACCCCTGGACGGTGCGGTTCGCGCCCGGTTGGGGTGCGCCAGACTCGGCCACCTTCCCCAAGCTGGTTTCCTGGACCGACCGCGCCGAAGACGGCATCAAGTATTTCTCCGGCGCGGCTGTTTACGAGTCGACCTTCGATGTGCCCAAGGGCCTATTGGACACGGGCCAACATCTGGAGCTCGATCTGGGCGCCGTGGCGAACCTGGCTGAAGTGGGGCTGAACGGCAAGCCGTTGGGCGTTTTGTGGAAGCCTCCGTTCCGAGTGGATGTGACTGGTCTGGTTCGTGAGAGCGGCAACCATCTCCAGGTGAAGGTGGTGAACCTCTGGGTGAACCGCATGATCGGCGACGAAAGACACCCGGAGGTGCCGCGCTACACGCACGCGAACATGTACAAGTTTACGAAGGATTCGCCATTGCGAACTTCCGGCCTTTTGGGTCCGGTACGAATCGAGGCCGCGCGCGAGCTTGACGTGAGGTGGCCTACGCGCGGCGCCTCTACCTCAGCACGACAGTGACTTCGGGAGCAGGGAACAGGCGAACCGTGTTCCACCCCTTCTCCGTGACCGGTTGCACGCGCTGGCCCTGGGGTGCCACCTCGGCTTCGCGGAAGGGATAAAGGCTCGCGTCCAGGCTCAGGTCGACGTAGGCCGCCCTATAGCGGCTTCCCTTGCGGACCTCGTTCGCGATCTGGTGATCGATCACGTGCATCACGAGGGCTGCCTGAAGCCGCCGCAGATAGACAGTATATCGGGCGGTCACGTCGCGGCCGTCGATGGAACGCAGCCGGATGAGCGGGGCGGGGAGCGCAGCGTTCCACAGCGCCGCCATGGCTTCGGGCGCCTCTGCGAAGACAGTTTCCGCAGGCGCCACGGCGAATGCATAGCCGGAGCCGGCACGGGCGCGCGTGATCGCGGGCAGCGACCCTTCGCTGGCGGTCGTAGCCCAGGCGAGAGCTTCGGCACTTTCCATGCGGAAATCAGGGATCGGGTCCGGGAGGGGAAGATTGAGATTCCCGAATTCCATCCGCATGCCGCGCCAGATGGGCGGCGGCATGGACCCGGCCACAGTCAGACCGAACAACGGGTGCGCTTTCGGCGCGGCGGCGGGCTGGCCCAATCCTACGCTTCCGCCGAAGCTGATGACGCGACCGCCCGCGCGCACGAAGGCGTCGATCTTGGTGGCATCGGACTCGGTGAGGCAGGCGCGGGCCGGGACGATGAGCGCGCGCATTCCAGCCGGGATCGTCTCCCAATGCTGCGCGTTGTCGGCGTTCAGCAGGCGGCGGGGCAGGTAGCCCGATTGGCGCAGATGTTCTTCGATTTTGAGAAGCGTGGGGCTGTATGCACCGCCGCCCGGCCAGTCGAGGAGTTTGGGGTCGGTGGTGCCGAGCACCACGCCGATGTCGTGGATCGAGTCAGCGCCGGCGATCCAGGGGCGACGCTCGCGCAGCCAGGACGCGGCGTTTTCGATCAATTGCATTACCGCTTCTTCCGGCCTACCGTCGTGGCCGAGAGTGACCGACATGTAGTAATTCATTCCTCCGCCGAGCACGGTGGCGAGTTCGGCGCGTACCTCGGCGTTGGTCTTGGTGGTGGGCGGCGCGTCGCCGCCTAGTGGCGTGAACCACTCGTCCGAAAGTATGGAAAGGCCCTCGTAGGGCTTCTCGTAAACGCCAAGCAGGTACGCGTAATTGCGTTGCCGCTGGTAGTCGGCGATTTCGGTGCTGTAGTAATCGGCGGATTGCCCCAGCCCCACCGATCCGCGCGGGCCGAGGAACAGCGGGTCCACCAATCCGTTAAAGGTGAGCACGGCCGTGGGCTTCAGCGACCGGATCAGCGCCGAGGCTTCCTTGTTCCACTCAATGGCCGAATCGATGGCGAACTCGCGGCGCTCGGCCGTAGTGGCCGTCGCGTAATCCTTGCCATAACGCTTGGCGAAAGCGGTCGCGGTCCACGGGTCGGAAGAATAGGGAGGACACTGGACCGAATCCAGCCAGAGCCCGTCAACCCCGTAGTCCTTTACCAGTTCCTCGATCTGCTTACGCACAATCGCGCGGAACGGTGAGTGCACGCTCAGCAGCGCACAGGGCCAGGGCCTGGGATAGGTGATGATCTTGCCGCGCCCGTCGCGAGCCGCGTACTTTTCGAACTCGGGATTGCCGTCATAAAAGGTGTTGAAGTAGACCACGAGGCGCACTCCCTGGTGGTGGCACTCGGGCGCCAGTTCGCCCAGGAAGTCGCGGCTGGTCTGGTAGGAGGTCGTGGAAGTCTTGCGGAAAACGAGGCCGTCGATCCACTTGTCGTACCAGATGACGGTGGCCACGCCGGATGCTTTGAACCGGGTCACCAGCGCGCGCGCATCGAAGTTCTTGCCGATGCCGTTGCGCCACTGATCGATGGTATAGCCGGTGTGCTGCGGGTCTTTGATGAAGCCGACCATGACGCTCAGTTGCGGCGGGCGGTAGAATTCGGCCCGGCCGTAATCTTTGCGCGCGTTGGTTGCCGGAGCCTGAGCGAACAAGGACTGCGCGACAGCCAGGGCCACGATGAGTGGCCATAGACAATCCACTTGGTTGCCTCCTACTTGCTTTTCGAATCTGTCTATCTCACCACACCCGCGGCGCGGTTGGCGAAGTCGAGGATCAGGCTGGGGTAGATCCCGAGTGCGAGCGTGCCGAGCGCGGCGACCCACAGGACGAAGCGGATGCCGGCCGGCTGCGGCGGCAGGTTCTCGGTGGCTGCGGCGGGTTCACGCATGTACATGATCACCAGGATGCGCAGATAGTAGTATGCCGCAACAGCGCTGGTGAGCAGGCCCAACACAGTGAGCCACAGCAGGTTCGACTCGAGCGCCGCCTTGAAAACGTAAAACTTGGCGAAGAACCCGCCGGTGAGCGGCACGCCGATGAGCGAAAGCAGCAGAATGCTGAAAAGCGCGGCCGTCGTGGGTTGGCGGGCACCTAGGCCAGCCAGGTCATCTATATCCAGATAACGCTCGCCTTCGCGCGAAAAGTACGTGACCACGGCGAAAGCGCCCAGATTCATCAACGCGTACGCGGCCATGTAGAACATCACCGCCGCCGTGCCGCCGGGGGAGTTGGACACTACCGCCACCAGCACGTAGCCGGCGTGCGCCACGGAACTGTATGCCAGCAGACGCTTGATGTTGATCTGCCAAAGGGCCGCGAAGTTGCCGACGATCATGGTGGCCAGGGCGGAGATCCAGACGATGGGCAACCAGCGTTGCGATACCGGCTCGAACGCGGTAACGAAGATGCGCAGCAGCATGGCGAAGGCCGCCGCTTTGGGACCGACGGACATGAAGGCCGAGGCTGGCGCCGGCGCGCCCTGGTAGACATCCGGCGCCCAGTTCTGGAAGGGAGCGGCGGACACTTTGAACGCCAACCCGACAAGGATCAAGCCCGCCGCGGTCGCGACGAGCGCGTAGGAAGGCGTGGTGGCGGGGTCCGCCATCGCGCGGCGCACCGCGATGAGGTTGGTTGTGCCGGCGGCGCCGTAGATCCACGCCACGCCGTAGAGCAGGAACGCGGTCGCGAAGGAACCGAGCAGGAAGTACTTGATGGCGGCTTCGTTGGCCCGGCGGTCATCGCGCAGGTAGCCGGCCAGGACGTAGGTGGCGATGGAAGAGATCTCCAGGCCGATGAAGAGCACGATCAACTCCGTGCCCGACACCATGATGCACTGGCCCGCCACTGAGTACAGGATCAAAGCGTAGTATTCTCCGCTGTCGGCTCCCTCGCGGCGCAAGTACTGCTGCGCCATCAGCACGGCCAGCAGTCCGGCGACGATTACCAGCGCGCGGAAGAACGCGGAAAAGCCGTCCAGGACCACGGTGTCATGAAAGCCGAACCCGGGGTTGGCCCAAACGCTCATGGACGCCCAAAGGGCAGCGATCAAACCGCCCACGGCGATCCGGCCCAGCGGGCGCGCCTCGCGGGTGCCGCGCAGCGCCTCCCCCACCATGATCACGGTGGCCGCCAGGATCAGGATGATCTCCGGCAGCAGCCGCAGGATTTCGACGGGAGAGGGGGCGAAGCTAGCGTTCATGGGATGCCTTCCCCCAGCGCATCGGCAACGGATGTTTCAACTCGACGTGATAGATGGCGCCGGCCTTCGAGCGATCCAGGATGGTTGTGTTCGTGGCGCTGATCGGTGGAAGGAACATGTGCGGTCCGACGCCCATCCACAGCATCAGCGCGAGCAGGGGCAGAATGGCGGCCCATTCCCGCCGGTTCAAGTCGACCACGTGTTGGCGGACAGGGTCTGGTGTGTGCCCAAAGAACGTGCGTTGATAGAGCCAGAGCATGTAGCAGGCAGAGAGAATCACGCCCACCGCGGCCCAGGCCGCCCAGCGGAAGTTGGCCTGCGCCGTTCCCTGCAGCACCAGGAACTCGCCGACGAAGTTGTTGAGCGAAGGCAAGCCAATGCTGGCCAGCATGGTGATCATGAAGACGGCGGACAGGTTGGGTGCGGGCGTCGCGACGCCACCGTAATCCACGATCTCCAGCGAGTGGCGTCTCTCGTAGAGATAGCCCACCAGCATGAAGAGCGCGCCGGTCGAGATGCCGTGATTCAACATCTGGTAGACGGCGCCGTCCATGCCCATCTGCGTGAACGAGAAGATGCCCAGAACGACGAAACCCAGGTGGCTCACCGACGAATAGGCCACCAACTTCTTCATGTTGGGTTGCACCATGGCCACGAGGGCGCCGTAGATGATACCGATGATTGCCAGCGTGGCGATCCACCAGGCGTTCTCGCGCGAGGACGTGGGGAACAGAGTCACGCAGAATCGCAGCAGGCCGTAAGTCCCCATTTTGAGCATGACGCTCGCCAACATCACGCTTCCGGCTGTGGGCGCCTCGACGTGCGCGTCGGGCAGCCAGGTGTGCAGCGGAAACAGGGGCACCTTGATGGCGAAAGCGAAGAGGAAGGCGAGGAAAAGCCAGAATTCCTCGCGGTCGCCGAGAGTGACTTGGCCCGCTTCAAGCGCACTGAGGATGCGCGGGTAATCGAAAGTGCCGGTTAGCGTGTACAGGTAGATGATGCCCGCAAGCATCAGCACGGACCCGGTCATAGTGTAGAGGAAAAACTTGATTGCTGCGTAAATGCGCCGCTCGTGTCCCCACACGCCGATCAGGAAGTACATGGGAACCAGCGAGACTTCCCAGAAGACATAGAACAGGAACAGATCCACGGCCACAAACACGCCTACCAGGCCGAATTCGAGCAGCAACAACAGTACGTGGAACTCTTTCACGCGCTTGTCGATGTGATGCCAACTGATCAGCACGGAGATAGGCGTGAGCAGCGTGGTCAGGATCACAAGCCAGAGGCTGAGACCGTCCACGGCGACGTGGTAGCGGATGGCGGGCGAGGCGATCCAGAGAACGTCGGTCACGAACTGCGCGTGCGCGGAATTCGTCACGACGGAGTGGACGAGGCCGAGCGAAGCCAGGAAGACAAGCAGCGAGACGGCCAGCGTAGCGGCACGGATCGCCTGCGTGCGATCCTTTGGAACGAGCAGCAGGGCGAGGGAACCGAGGACGGGCAGCGCCAGCACAATGCCGAGCGTGTTCATCGCGCGCCTCCCCAGGAGCCAACTACCAGCAGGATAAATAGCGCTCCCAACACGACCCACACTGCGTAACTGCGTATGTAGCCCGACTGCGCCAGCCGCAGGACGCCGCCGATCGACCGTGCCTTCGATCCCACGCCGTTCACGATGCCGTCGATCAAACCCGCGTCGAAGCCCTTCCAGAGCAGCTTTTCGGAACCTCTGACCAGCGGGCGGACGACGACGGCCGCGTACACTTCGTCGATGCGGTACTTGTCGAGCACCAGCCGGTAGAGCCAGCCGAGGGAAGCGGCGAAGCGGTCCGCTGTGCCCGGCCGCGCGACATAGAAATAGTAGGCCAGCGCGATGCCGGCCAACCCTGCGCCCACAGAGATCAGAACGAGCAGTTGGTCATGATGCCCGCCCGCCGTGGGGAACAGAGGTTCCAGCCATCGCGGCACGTTGAAGTAACCGCCGGCGAGCGAGAGCACGGCCAATACCGCCAGCGGCACGGTCATCACGGCGGGCGATTCATGCGGATGCGCCGAGCCGCGGTATTCGCCGAAGAAGGCCAGGAACACCGCGCGGAACACGTAAAACGCCGTCATGCCGGCCGTAGCTACGCCCACCCAGTACATCCACGGCGCGTGATGGTGCGCCGCAAGCAGGATGGCATCCTTGCTGTGGAATCCGGAAAACGGCGGCACCCCGGCGATGGCCACGGCGGCGGCCAGGATCGTCCAAAAGGTGAGCGGCGTTTTCCTGCGCAGCCCACCCATGTTGCGCAGATCCTGTTCGCCGGAAAGCGCATGAATCACGCTGCCGGCCCCCAGGAACAGCAGTGCCTTGAAAAAAGCGTGCGTCACCAAATGGAAGATGCTGGCCGAGAAAGCGCCCGAGCCGAGGCCCAGGAACATATAGCCCAACTGCGATACCGTCGAATAGGCGAAGACCTTCTTGATGTCGTTCTGCGCCAGGCCGATGGTGGCCGAAAACACCGCCGTGGCGAGACCGATCAAGGCCACGGTATTGAGCGCGATGGGCGCGTGCAGATAGATCGGCGCGCAGCGCGCGACCATATAGACCCCCGCCGTCACCATGGTGGCGGCGTGGATCAGCGCGGAGACTGGCGTGGGGCCCTCCATGGCGTCGGGCAGCCAGACGTAGAGTGGGATCTGAGCGCTCTTGCCCGTGGCGCCCACCAGCAGCAGAAGGCCGATGGCCGTCAGCGCGCCCGCGTTCTGCTCCACTCCGCGCGTGTTCACCTGCGTGAAGACCTGGGCGAAATCAAGTGCGCCGAACTGGACGACGGTGAGGAACATGGCCAGCGAAAAGCCGAAATCGCCAACCCGGTTTACAATGAAGGCCTTGTTGCCCGCATCGGTGGCGCTTTGGCGGAGGAAGTAGAATCCGATGAGCAGGTAACTGCACAGGCCCACGCCCTCCCATCCCACGAACATCAGCAGGAAGTTCGCCCCCATAACGAGCAGCAGCATGAAGAACATGAACAAGTTCAAGAAGGCGAAGAAACGGTAGTAGCCGCCTTCGTGAGCCATGTAGCCGGTTGAGTAAATGTGGATGATCAGGCCCACGCCGGTGACCACCAGCAGCATCACGGCCGTGAGACGGTCCACGGCCAGGTCGAATCCGATGTTGAGGCCGCCGCTCGCGAACCAGGTAAAATAACGCTCGACGTGAGCCGTCTCCATGGCGCCGGGCACGGCAAGAACTTTGAGCACCCAGAAGAACGACAACACCACTGAACCGATGGCCACGGCGTTCACCACGCTGCGCGGCGCGCGGCGGCCGGTCAGGCCGTTCACCAGGAAGCCGGCCAGCGGAAATGCGGGAATGAGCCAGAGATGCTGCATCGCGTCAGTTCTTCATCGAGTCCACGTCGTCTACCTGCAAGCTTCCGCGGTTCTTGAAAACGGTGAGGATGATGGCCAGGCCGACACTGGCCTCCGCCGCCGCCACCACCATCACGAAAAAGGTGAAGATGTGACCATCGACCTGCCGGAAACGGTAGGAGAACGCCACGAAACTCAGGTTCACGGCGTTGAGCATCAGCTCGATGGACATGAACATCGTAATCAGGTTGCGCCGGAAGAAGAAGCCGGCCACGCCCAGGCTGAACAGCACGGCGCTCAGCATCAGGTACCAGCTCAAAGGCACGCCGCCGCTCATCGTTAGTCGAGCTCCTTTCGGGCCAGGACAATGGCGCCCAGAATGGCGATCAGCACCAGAGCCGAGGTCAGTTCGAACGGCAGCAGGTAATCGGTGAACAGTTTCATGCCGACCGCGTGAGTGTTGCCACCGGTGAATGCGCCGAAGCGCACAGGTTCGCTCTTCGGCGCCACGCGCTGCACCAGGTAGCTGAGCACGCTAAGAAAGCCGATGAAAACCGGGATGCCCAACCAGAGCACCATACGCGGCTGGCGGGAGGCGCCCTCGCGCCCCGCGTTGAGCAGCATGATCACGAAAACGAACAACACCATGATGGCGCCGGCGTACACAATGACCTGCGCGGCGGCGATGAACTCGCCGCCGAGGATCAGATAAAGCATGGCGAGCGAACCCATTACGCCGATCAGCGAGATGGCGCCGTGAATGGGGTGCGTCTGTACCACCATGCTGATTGCGCAGCCTACCGCGGTCAGCGCGAACACCAAGAACAGGAAGACATCCATAAGATCATTAGCCGTACAATGCTACCAGCAACCCAGTCGCCAGCAGGTTCAGCATGGCGACCGGGAACAGAAACTTCCAGGTGAAGCTCATCAGTTGGTCGTAACGGAAACGCGGAGAAGTCCCGCGCACCCAAATGAACGTGAACAGCAGCAGCGCCGTCTTGATGCTGAACCAGAAGATGGGAACCAACGCCGCCTGGACACTGGGGATCAGGAGCACGGCCGCCAGCGCGAAGAACGCCATGGCGAAAACCGGAAGGCTGTAGCGGTCCCGCGGGCGCGCCGGGTTCAGGCCGTGGTAGAGCGTAACAAGACCCGCCGCCAGGAATAGCAGCGCGGGAACAAAACTCGACCCCATCGAGGCAGGAAACGGCGGATGCCAGCCGCCCAGGAACAGCAGCGTGGCCATGGATGTGACCGTGATCATGTTGGCGTACTCGGCCATGAAGAACGACGCGAACTTCATGCTGCTGTACTCGGTGTGGAAGCCGGCCACCAGTTCGTTTTCCGCCTCCGGCAAATCGAAAGGAATGCGGTTGGTCTCGGCGAAGCTGGAGATCATGAACAGGATGAAACCGATGGCCTGCGGAGAAGGAAATTGGAAGATATGCCAGCGCGGGAGGAACCCAAAGTAGTAATCCGCCTGGTGCATGACAATGTCGTGCAGGCTCATGGTGTTGGTCACCAGCAACACGCCCGCGACTGTGAGGCCCATGGGCAACTCGTAGCTGATCATCTGCGCCGCGGCGCGCAGCCCCCCGAGCAGCGCGTACTTGTTGTTGGACGACCAGCCGGCCAGCGCGATACTATAAACGCTCAGCGACGAAACCGCCAGGATGAAGAGCACGCCCACGTTGAGGTCGGTGAGCTGCCAGCGCGTTTCGACTCCGAACAAGCGCAATTCGGGTCCGAACGGCATCACCACTACCGGGATGAGCGCCAGCGTCACGGCCAGGAACGGCGCCAGGATGAAGAAGGGCCTGTCGGCTGCGGATGGCAGCAGGTCTTCCTTAGTGAGAAGCTTGATCACGTCGGCGAGCGGCTGAAGGAGCCCGTGCGGACCAACGCGGTACGGCCCCGGGCGCCGCTGGATGTGGCCCAGCACCTTGCGCTCTACGAGTTGCAGGTAGGCGAGCGTGGTTAGCAGAATCACCGCGAACACGGCCGTCTTAATGGTGCTCAATAGGAGGAAGTTCACGGCTGGTACAGCCTCCTGCTGCGCTCGGTAACCGAGTTGAGCATCTTCGAATACCGTCCCAGAGTGCCGGAAGTGAACAGGGTATCCTCGCTCGACCACACTTCGCCCGCACGCGGGAGGCTTGCTGCAAGAGTCACCGGCATGCCGTTGTAACCGGGCACCTCGCGCCGGATCTCCGCCAGCACAGACGCGGGCGTCGCAGGTCCCAGGTCAGCGCCCATGGCGCGCGCCAGCAGGCCGAAGATCTCCAGGTCGCTCTTGGCGCCCATGGTCACGGCGCCGCGCGCGAGCGGTTGCCGCTCACCGCACACGTTCGTCATCGTGCCGGTTTTCTCGTATGCTGAAAGCGCCGGGAGGACGACATCTGCCTGTGCAGCGGTCCCGGTCAAGAAAAGATCCTGTACGACGATGAATGCTCCTGCCGAAGCCAGCCGCCTGCGAGTCAAAGGGTTCGCTCCCACCACCCAGAGGGCATCCAGGTCCTTTTCGTCCAGCATCTCCTCAAGGCCTAGGCCAGTCCGAGATGCAGGCACGTAGCCAGGCTCGAACTCCGGCGCCAGGCCCATGTCGATGGCGCCGCGGGAATTCGAGTAGTCTAACAGGCAGACGTATTTTACCGGAATACGCAGAGCATCGCCGAAGCTCACCAGCGCGCGCACTTTGTCACCCTGGATGGCGTCGCCGAAGATGATCACCAGTTCCGGCTCCGCCTGGAGTCTGTCACGCAGACTTTCAATTCCTGCGAGTTCCTCACCCTTCTCCGCGCGCAAGATCGAAGTTGCGTAATCGTCCTCACGCACCGGCCCGCGCGTGACGACGTATGTGTGCGATTGATGATGCCGCCAGTTGGCGCGGATCTGGTAGGCGAGAAACGGGTGTTGCTGGGAAAGATCGCTGGCCGCCACCAGAACGGCACGGCTCGTGTACAGGTCCACCGTGCTCGCAAAGGCATCCGCGCGTCCACCCACCGCCGCCATCAGGGCCGGCACGTCGCCCGTGCGGTGATGGTCGATGTTCCAAGTATTCAGCACACGGCGCGCAAACTTCTGTAAGTAGTAATTCTCTTCGTTAGTGGTCCGATTGGAACCGATCACGCCAAACCTGCCCTGCCGCGCAACGGTTTCCTGGAACTTCGCCGCCACCCGCGCGATGGCCCGTGCCCAGCTCACCGGCTCAAGCCCACCATTCACTTTCATGAGTGGCGACTGCAAACGCTCGGTGTGCGAATTGAAATCGAAAGCGAAACGTCCTTTCACGCACAGGAACTCGCCGTTCACGCCCGTGCGGTCGCGGTTGTTGGCCCGAATGATCGCGCCGTTGCGCACGCCGAGGGTCGTCTTACAGCCGTCGGCACAATGCGCGCACACAGTGCCGATGTGCTGCATTTCCCAGGGGCGCGTGTGATACCGGTAGGCCTCGCTTGTAAGCGCTCCGACGGGGCAGATGTCGATGCACATCCCGCACTCATCGCACTCCAGATGGTCACCCCGGTTAGGCGCGATTTCGCTGACCACGCCTCGATTCACGATGCTCAACGCGTCGACCCCTAGACCTTCCCTACAAATGCGCACGCAGCGATAGCAGAGGATGCAGCGGGGAGCGTCGTAGTAAATCAGCGGGGAAAAGCGCGCTTCGGGCGTGTGAACCTTTTCCTCGTGGAAACGGCTGGTGCCCGCGCCGTAATCGAAGGCCATGTCCTGCAACTCGCACTCCCCGCCCTTGTCGCACACGGGGCAGTCCAGCGGGTGGTTGGTGAGCAGGAACTCCAGCATGGACTTACGCGCTTCGACGACCTGCGGCGTAGAGGTCCGCACCACCATGCCTTCCGAAACCGGCAGCGTACAACTCGTCTGCAGCTTGGGAGCCTTCTCCACTTCCACCAGGCACATGCGGCAGGCCGCCTGCAGCGACAGGCCCGGGTAATAGCAGAACGCCGGAATGTGGATGCCCACGCTCCTGGCCGCTTCGATCACCAGCGTGCCGGCCGGGACTTCCACGGCCTTATCGTCGATGGTCAGGTGAATCAGGTCTGCCATTACGCCGTCACCAGCCGCTTCTTGTTTTCGAACGGGCATGGACGCCCGTCCAGGTGCGCTTCGAATTCATCACGGAACTTTTTCACGAAAGCCATGGTGGGCATGGCCGCCGCGTCGCCCAGCGGGCAGAAGGTACGGCCTAGCATGTTTTGAGCCAGTTCCCCGATCAGGTCGATTTCCTGCCTTTCGCCCGCGCCCGAGTGGAACCGTGCGAGCAGTTTGCTCAACCACGCCGTGCCTTCGCGACACGGAATACACCAGCCGCAGCTCTCGTGGCTGTAGAAACGCATGATGCGCGCGGCCGCTTTCACCATGCAGGTGTCTTCGTCCATCACCACCACGCCGCCCGAGCCGAGCATGCTGCCGGCCTTGGCCACCGTGTCGTAGTCCATGGCGATGTCACACTCCACGGCCTTGAGCACCGGACATGAAGAGCCGCCGGGAATCACCGCTTTGAGCTTCTTGCCGCCGCGGACTCCGCCGGCCACCTCGTTGATCATGCGCAGGAGGTTGAAACCCATCGGCAGTTCATAAACGCCGGGGCGGTTGACGTGTCCCGAGATGCAGAACAGCCGCGTGCCGCCGTTTTTCGGCGTGCCGAGATCCGCGAACCACGCGCCCCCTCGCCGCAGGATGACCGGCACCGCGCAGTACGTTTCGACGTTGTTGAGCACGGTGGGGCACCCGAACGCGCCCGCGACGGCCGGGAACGGGGGGCGTATGCGCGGTACGCCGCGCTTGCCTTCGAGCGATTCGAGGAGCGCCGACTCCTCGCCGCATTCATATGATCCAGCGCCGGTATGCGTGTAGACTTCGAAATCAAAGCCGCTACCCAGGATGTTGCGGCCGATGTACCCTCGCGCACGGGCCTCCTCGATGGCGTGGTCCATGATCCCGATCAGGTAGCGGTACTCACCGCGGATGTAGATGTAACCGGCGTGCGCGTCCGCTGCCAGTCCGGCGATCAGCATACCCTCGATGAGCTGATGCGGATCGTTCTCCATTAACACGCGGTCTTTGCAGGTGCCTGGTTCGCCTTCGTCCGCATTGACTACGATGTATTTCGGCTTGGGTGAATTGCGCGGCACGAAGCCCCACTTCATTCCGGTGGGGAAGCCCGCACCGCCGCGGCCGCGCAGGTTCGATGCCTTCAATTCGCCCAGGATTTCCTCGGGCTTCATCGACAAAGCCTTCCGGAAGCCCTCGTAGCCCTCGTGAGCCGCGTAGGTTTCGAGCGAAGCCGAGTCGGGCAGTTCGAAGCGGCTCGTGAGGACCTTCACTTCCAGCGGGCTGGGTTCGTTGTGCAGCATTGCCTCAGTGGATTCTCCGCAGGCTCTCTATCAGCCGGTCGAACTTCTCGATGGTCATGTGATGGTGGAACTCGTATCCTACCTGCATGGCCGGCGCCCAGGAACAGGCGCCGATGCACTCAACCTCCTCCAATGAGAATTCGCCATCGGGGGTGACCTCCTTGTCGCCGATGCCGAGCTTGCGGGTGGCGTGCTCCCAAAGCTCTTCGGCGCCGTTCAGCATGCAGCTGATGTTCGTGCAGATCTGTATGTGATGGCGGCCCGCCGGCTTGCGCCGCAGCATGGTGTAATAGCTGACCACTTCTTCCACTTGCGCGGGTTCGAGCGAGAGCCGCGAGGCGATTTCAGCGACCAGTTCCGGCGTAACGGCACCCACTTCGTCCTGCGCGAACATCAACATGGGAATGAGGGCGGCGCGCTGCCGTCCCGGCGGATAGCAGCCGATCAATTTGGCGAACTTTGCTTCCAGCTCCGCTGAGAATGTCATCTAGCGATCCACGTCTCCCAAAACGATGTCCAGGCTCCCCAGCGTGGTGATGATGTCGGCGAGCAGCCTTCCCTCGATCCCCCTGGGCAGCGCCTGCAGATTCCCGTAAGACGGCGTGCGCATATGCACGCGCCAGGGTTTCGCGCTCCCGTCGCTCGCGATGTAATAGCCCAGCTCGCCGCGCGGCGACTCGATCACCTGGTAGACTTCACCGGCCGGCACGCGAAAGCCTTCGGTGACGATCTTGAAGTGATGGATCAGCGCCTCCATTTCGGTCTTCATCTTCTCGCGGTCGGGCAACACCACTTTCGGAGCGTCAGCCACCACGGGGCCCTCCGGCATACCCTCCAGGGCCTGCCGAACGATGCGAGCCGACTCGCGGAATTCCTCCATGCGCACCTGGTAGCGCGCATAGACGTCGCCAGCGGCGCGGGTGGGGATCTTGAAATCGAACTTCTCGTAGCCCGAGTACGGTTCGGACTTGCGGATATCCCAGGCCAGCCCGGCGGCGCGGATCATCGGTCCCGTAACGCCGGCTTCGAGCATGTCCTCCAGCGGAATGCACCCCACTCCCTGCGTGCGCTGCAGCCAGATGGGATTGCTGCTCAGAAGCGTTTCGTATTCGTCCACTCTGGCGGGGAACGCATCCAGGAACTTCTTCACCGGTTCGCGCCACCCGCGCGGGGCATCCAGCGCCAGCCCGCCGATCCGGAAGTAACTGGTCATCATGCGCTGTCCGGAGAACATTTCGAAAATTCGCAGAATGTCCTCGCGCTCTCGGAAGCAATAGAGAAACACGCTCATGGCGCCGATGTCCATGGCATGGGTGCCCAGCCACACCAGGTGGCTGTTGATCCGCGTCAGTTCGGTGAGCATCACCCGCATCCACTGCGCTCGTGGCGGCACCTCCAGTCCCAATAGCTTTTCGACCGCGAGGCAATAGCAGAGGTTGTTGCTCAAGTTGGCCAGGTAATCGACACGATCGGTGAGCGGCACCACCTGCTGGTATGTTTTTGTCTCGCACTCTTTTTCGATGCCTGTGTGCAAGTATCCGATGTCGGATTCCGCGTGCACCACGCTTTCGCCGTCTAACTCGAGCTTCAGGCGCAGCACACCGTGGGTGGAGGGGTGCTGCGGTCCCATATTCAGGACCATGCGCCGCGATTCAGATGCGCCCTTGCCGTCTGCCGGGATCCCAGCGTCGCTCACTCGTCGCTCCCTATTTGCCGGTGTAGTCGTACCGGCCGCCATGAACCGGATAATCCTTGCGCAGCGGATGCCCCTGCCAATCCTCGGGCATCATGATGCGCCGCAAATCCGGATGATTGCGGAATCGAATGCCGAACAGGTCGAACACCTCTCGCTCGTACCAATCGGCGCCGCGCCAGACGCTCGTCACCGAATCGATCTCCGGAGCCTCGCCGCCCACGCGACACTTCAAGCGAAGCCGCTCGTTGCGGGCGATCGAATGCAGGTGGTAGACGACGTCGAAGCGCGCATCGCGTTCGGGCCAGTCCACCGCGGTCACCGTCGAAAGGCGCTCGAATTGCCATGCGTCCTTCAACCATTGGCAGACTTGTGTGATTCTTTCCGGCGCGACCTCGGCGGTCCATTCGCCCATCCGCTGCTCCAGATTGATGAAAGCCGATGGGTCGCGCTCGCATATAGCTTGCGCCAGCGGCATGGACTGCCCCTTCCCGTTAAGCATAGATATCGATTATTGGCCGCAGCCCGTTGTCTCAGCGCCGGTCCAGTCCAGCGCTCCCTTCTTCAATATGTAGAAGAACCCCGAGAGGATGAGAAGGATGAAGATAAGCATCTCGATGAATGCGAATAGCCGCAACTCGCGGTACACGACGGCCCAAGGATATAAAAAGACGGTCTCGATGTCGAACAGGATGAAGATCATCGCGACCAGGTAGAACTTTACGCTGAAGCGTTCGCGCGCGCTGCCTACTGGCTCGATGCCACACTCGTATGGCGTGTCCTTGACGCGATTCCGAACCCGCTTGCCCAGGATGGCCGAGGCGCCCAGCATGGCGGCGGCCACCATTGCCGCAAAGACCACTTGCAGAAAAACCGGCCAGTAGATTTGTGGATACGAGGTCGGCATGAGTCCCTTCGGGAAAGGACCTTCTCTATGAATATAATGAGGCTCGGAACGGGGTGTCAAACTTCACAGTGCGACCGGCGGAGCAGCGAGGGCAAATCGTAGGCTTGCGTTACGGCAAGTACTCACCTGGCACGCGGCGGTAGGGCATTGACCGTAGGTTCGCCGAACTCACGCCGGGCGTGTCCACCACCAGCATCTTGGCCGCGAATGGCGCGTATTCTGCGCGGAACGCGGTAGCCGATTTCACGATCACGATCTTGTAATCGCGCGGTTCGATGCCCTGACTGCGGTAAAGCTCGGGGTCGATGTTGTTGGCCGACTCGCTCGATACGAGCACGGTCACCTTCCCAACCTGGAGCACCGCCGCGAAGCCCATGGTCGTCTCGAGGCCGGTGTACTGCGATCCGCGCATGGTAAACCGTCCATCCGATAGGCGAAGCACCTCGGCCTCGGCTTCGATCCGCCGGCGATTCACCGTGTCATGCAAACCACCCAACCACACATGGATACGAGCACCCACGCCGGCGGCACGCGCCTGTTCCACTGCCTTCTCGTCCCGGAGCCACAGGGCCGCTTTCGTGTCCGGAGCATATTTGATCATCGCGGCCAGCATCTCCGCGCTGTCGCCCGGCGACCCGGCCGTGGGGCTATCCGAGGATTCAGAGAGCACCACTGGTGCGCCGTCGGTGGCCAGCGCTTCGCGGATCGCCGCCTCCGGAGAGAGCAGGCCGACGTCGAAGGCGTGCCGCAGTTCCTCGAAGCGCCGCGCGACTGTCTCGCAGAAGTCGCGCGCCTCGGCTTCCGCGCCAGCCGTCACGGCCGCCACCGCGCACCCCATCTCCTCAATGTCGAGCCACGCCTGCACGCCGAACACGGAGAAGCTCTGCACGGCGGCCGGGCGCGTCTCTTCGCCCCGGCGCCAAACCTCGGCCATCGGTCCCTCCGCGGTTTGCATGTTCTCAGCCGGCACTACCATGGGCAGTTTCCGAAATACAGTCCTGGGCCTCGGCTCCCCGCCGAGAATCCCGAGGAGCATGCGCGCCGCGGCCGTGCCCGTCTCGTGCATATCGACATGCGGGTAAGTGCGGTAGCCGATGACGGCGTCGGCCAGCGCGCAGATGCGCCGCGTCAGGTTCGCATGCAGGTCCAGGGTGAGGATGAGCGGCCGTTGCGGGCCCACGGTTTCGCGCAAACACGCCAGCAGCGCCCCGGTGGCGTCGTCGGCCCCTTCCGCGCACATCGCGCCGTGCAAAGCCACCAGCAGTCCGTCCAGCGGCCCGGCGGTTCGCACGGTCGTCCGGGCAATCTTCTTCATGCGCTCGAATTCGCTCCGCAGGATGCGGCCTTTTGTGATGGCCCAGCCGGCGAACAGCGGGACAGTCTCGATTCCCGGCCGACGCAGCGCGTCGATAAATCCACCGATTTCCGTGCGCGTTCCCTGCCAGCGCTCGACAGCCTCGGCGCCCAGCGCGATGTTGAAATCGTCCAGCGTTGTGGTCAGGGGCGAAAACGTGTTGGACTCCTGGACCAGGTAAGCGATACCTACGCGCTTCATTGCATCCTCCCGAATAGCACCATGGCCGCGATCTGCACTGCGATGCCGGCCGCCATCAGCGTTATCGCCCGCGTCCCCGCGCGCTTCCATTCGCCCGTCGCCCATCCCCAAAAATTGTTGGCCAGGATCATCGAGGACATGTAGATGGGCCAGCCTATCACGGTGCCCAGCGGACCTAACATTCCCGCCGCCGAGCCGTACAGAACCGTGCTCGAGATCCACATCACGCCCATCAGAACACATAGCACTCCATTTCGCGCCGGCGAGAACTCGCCGTACTTGGGCCAGGTTCGATTGCGTCGCAGTTTGTGCGTGGTGTAGAACAGGCTCGGCAGTGAGCCCAGGCTCACAGCCAGGCTCCAGACGGCGTTCGAGGCATGGAACGGATCGGCTCCGGTGCGCACGGCCTCGCGCGCGATGGGCGCGCCGTAAGCCAGTGCTATGTTGAACAGCGTGGCGAGCAGTCCGGCGGCGAAGCAGATCAGGATGCCCATGCGGAAACGAGGATCGCGCCGGCGCGCGGCGTCGGCCGCCTGCGCCTTCTCCCGCACGTGTCCTGACCAGGCGCACAACGCCACGCCCGCCAGCATCAGAACGTTCACCGCGACGATGGCGGCGACGCTTGCGGCGGACTCGCGGGCGCGCGGCAGGAACGTCAGCGGCAACAGCGAGCCCAATGCTACCGACGACCCCAGGATGATGCCCGAGGTGAGCGACAGGCCTACGATGTCCGCGCCCACGCCGTAGAGCACCACGGCGAAACCCCAGGCCAGCCCGAACGCGCCGGTTGTGAGCACCGTGCGCGCGTCCACCCCGCCGTAGACCGACAGAAGGTGCGGCACGGTCAGGAATCCAACCAGCCACGGGAAGATCAGGTAAGCGCAGGCGGAGTAGACCAGCCAAAGATTCTCCCACTTCCAGCCGCGCACATACTTCATCGGTGCGAGCACAGTACCACCGAGGATACCCGCTACCAGGACAAGCGCCACACCGCCGAAGGGGGCCGTCATTTCAGTACATCACCCAACCGCCGTCCACGTTGACGGTCTGGCCCGTCATGCCGTCGCTCAGTTCCGAAGCCAGAAACAAGCACACGCGGGCCACGTCCAACGGGACGATGCGGCGCCTCAGACTCTGCAAGGCCACCACCGCGTCTACCTGCTCCCGTGTGGCGATCTTCTTCTCCGCCTCGGTCTCGATGGCGCCCGGCGTGACCGCGTTCGCGTGTATGTTCGAGCCCCCCACTTCCCGGGCCAGCGCGCGTGTGAAACCGATGATGCCGCCTTTCGAGGAAACATAGTGCGTCAGGCCCTTCATCCCGATGTGGAAAGTGACTGACGAGATGTTCACGATCTTGCCGGAACCCTGGGCCACCATGTACGGCAAGGCCAGGCGCGTGCACTGAAACACGCCCTTCAGATTCGTGGAGACGATCTCGTCCCACTGCGCTTCGGTCATCTCCAGCAGGTTGTGACGCGGGTAGATGCCGGCGTTGTTTACGAGGATGTCGAGGCGCCCGAAGTCGACCAGCGCGCGCTCGATGGCGGCACCGGCCTCGCTGGCGTCGCGCACGTCCCCGCGGCAAGCCACGGCCGCGCCGCCATTGGCCCGGATATCGGCGGCGACTTCCTCCGCGCCCGCCCCGTCCCGGTCGAGAATCACGACACGTGAACCTTCGCTGGCAAACACTCGCGCGATCGATTCGCCGATACCCGTCGCCGCGCCGGTGATGAGTGCGACTTTCCTGTTTAGCAGAGCCATGGCGTCCCGGATGGATTGATCCAGTTTATGACAGCGAGCGGCCCAACGGCGCGCACGTTGACACTCGACGCTGCGTCGCGGTATGTTCGCTAATGTAGCAAGTGCCTTGGGCGCGGTAGCCAAGTGGTAAGGCAGAGGTCTGCAAAACCTTTATTCGGCGGTTCGATTCCGCCCCGCGCCTCCAACCCACCTTTGACGCGGCTTCCTGAGACTTGAAAATGAGACCATCTGTGTGGTACTGATTCCCATTGCATCCACAGACGCTAGCTTCGCGTGGCGAAGGTAATCCAGATGGCAGGCCGTCGGCTCGTCCCACGCCGCGTTGGAAGCCGGCCTTGCGCTGGTTTCTGGTCAATTCGGCCAGGCTGCGTCCCTTGGGACACGCCTACCGGCTGGGGTACCGTGCGTTGGTGCAGTTCGGGTGCCGGTGGTTCCGCCGTGCAAAGGGAACTCGCGCTGTTTACCTGACGCGCGGCATGACGAGCCGGATCGTGCCCGGGGTCAGCGACATCGATTTCAAGGTCATTGGGGATTGGACTCCCACAGAGCGCGCTGGTCTGGCAAAGCGATACGGAAAGCTGGCCCGCCGGATGCCGCTTTATGTCCCGAACGCGGCGATCCACCTGGACACCCCGGATTCCTTGCGGCGCCTTTATGCGATCGATCCGTATCACCGGTTTCGGATCCACGAAGGTAAGGCCGCGTGGAAGCTGCTCTGGGGCGAGGATCTCGTCAGCAATCTGCCTCCGCTATCCGTGGGAGCTTCCCTGAGCGGAATTCACAGCGAGACCAAGGTGTGGTGGACCCAGTTCATCCACTGCGTCACGAAGCCTGAACGGTTCCGGCATGATCGCATCTTCGTGAACAGTGTTTGCGCGAAAGCCGTGGCCGAGGTCCTGCGGATGGAGCGTCTGGCCGCCGGCGCGCCGCTCACGACGTCGCGAGAGGAAGTCCTCGATGCCGAAGCCGGCAATTCAGAGTCCGGAGGATTCCTGCCCCGGTTGCTGGCGTGTGTAAAGTCCGGTTACAGGTGTTACGATGACGACCTTCCCGAACAGAGTTACCGGTTTCTCCTGGAGCGGCTGCCACTGTTCTACAAGCGGTTGGATGCCCGTCCGGAGATGGCGTGTGGCTGCGGCTGGGAACTGGATCAGTCGCTTTGGGACCGAGACTGGGCACCGGACGAGGAATGTCACCTGCGCGAAGTAGTGGAATGCGCCCGCCGTTGTTGGGGTTCCGCTTACGTTGGTGCGCGGCGCGTTCCGGGGCTGGTTTTCGCGATGGATGAGATACTGATCGTTTTCGACGTCTCCGGGCCTGTGTCATTGGCGCAACTCATCCCGGTAGTAAGAAAGTACGCCCGGATGGCGGACCGCCTGCGCCGCCGCATCCACCTTTACCTGCGCTCCGGTGACGTTCTCCTCCAGGTGTATACGCACGACTTGTTTCGCGCATGGCAGGCGATCCTGACGCAGGGAGCCAACCCTGACACCTGGGAGGCGTTGCGCCGGCCGCAATCCTTCATGGATGGTTCCGAGGACGCATCTTTGCCCCCGGCTTCGCCAACTTGGGGCCGGCCCATGCGCGATTTCGTGCGGCTGGAGCGGAACCTGTTCAGCGAAGCTCTTGAGGATCCCGCCGTGTACAGGGTGAACACTCTTGATTTCGCGCGCATGTTCTGGAAGTACCTTCAACTGGAGGTCGCGTCAGTCTCCGCGGAGCGGGGCGCCGCAGTCGTAGCCCAGAGCGTAGCGGGAGTCAGGAGGGCTTTGCAGAGGATGGAATTGCCGGAACATTCGGTACTGGAGCCGCTCGAGGATGCGTACCGGGCTTCGCTTGACGGTGTACGTGTGGATCTCGGCGCTGTGCTTCCTCGCGCCATGGAATACCTGAAGGAGTTGCCACGTGAGTGCTGACGAAACGATCTTTTCGGAACCGCGGCTGACGGCATCGGTTGTCATTGTGACGCGCAACCGGCCCGGCCCGCTTGCGCGCGCCCTCGATGCTCTGACCCGCCAAACGCTCGCGCCGGACGAGGTGGTGGTGGTCGATAACAACTCGACCGTCAGCTATGCGAACGTCATCGATCGATTCACCGGACAACTTCCGCTCAAAGTAGCCAGCGAGGCTGAAGTTGGCATTCCATTTGCCCGCAACCGGGGCATTCGGGAGAGCTCAGGTGACATCGTGCTGTTCACCGACGACGACTGCGTACCGGAGCCGCAATGGGTGGAAGAGATGGTTCGCCCGTTCTATCGCGATCCGCACATCGGCGCGGTAGGTGGGCCCCTGATCAGCGTCGGCGATCCCGACAGCCTGGTTGAGAGATTCTATGCGGCGGAGCGGGAGGCCGCGCGGCGTGATCATTGACATCACAAAGTGTGAATACCAGCCCGGCTACATGCCTCCAAGCGAGAGCGGACTGTTTCATCCGTTCTTCCCTACGGCCAATGTGGCCTTCCGGCGCAGCGCGCTCGAACGTGCTGGAGGCTTCGACACCCGTTGCGCCACAGGAGAAGACGTCGATATGTCGGTGCGCGTCGCCCGGGCGGGCTTCGAGTTGTGGCACCAGCCGGATGCGCGTGTGGTGCACTACGACCGCCAGACGCTGCCGGGCATGTGGCTCCAGTGGTTCAATTACGGATTCGGCCACCCATACCTATACCGCAAGCACCTGGACCGGGCCAGGCTGCAGGTTTACCGGTACCGCCCCGATCAAAGCGGGTCCGACTGCGTCACCCTGCGATGCGTTCTGGATATACCGTTTCCCTTTTACGCCATGGTGTTTCTGGGCAGCTTTCAGGCGCTGCACCTCGGGTTGCTAATGTCGGTGCTGTGTTTTTGGATGGGATGGATGCATGGCGCGATCGCGAGTTTGGCGCTGGTGGGAGTCTCCGCCGTTGTGTACTTCGGCGCGCGGTTCGATTTCCGCGAGCCTTTGCGGTCGATTGGGATGTCGATTTTGCGGTATATCGCGCACGCGGCCTACTCGCTGGGAGGGCTGGTGGGAGGGCTTCGTAGGGGAGTGCTGTTCGTCGAGGCGACCTGCTGGAGGCCGCGAAAGAACACGGCCGGGGAGGAGGCGGCTCGATGAGCCTGTTCAACGTTTACGGATATCGTGTCCGGCTGACCGGCGACGCCCAGTACGCCAAAGAGGCCGTGACCAGCGACTTTCAGCATTTCCTCCAGGACGGTGACGGCCCGGCGCACGTGGCGGAGTTGCTGGACCGCGATCCGCCTTACGACTCGGCACCAGCCGGAGTGGCGTCGGTCTACACGCCGCGTAATGTCGCTTATACGGTCGGGGGCAGATCCTTCATCGATTACGGCGGCCGGGGATTGGCCGTCTATGACCGAAGCGCTGGCGGCGTTACGATCTACTCGCGCGACCAGGACCTTTTGTACGAGGCCTGTTATCTGTTTCTGTTGTCTCGCATCGCCGAATACCTGGACAAGCGCCGCATGCATCGAGTGCACGCACTCGCCCTCGCTTACAACGGAAAGGCGGTGCTCGTGCTTCTGCCGATGGGCGGAGGAAAGAGTACGCTCGGTTCGGCGCTGCTGCGTTTCCCCGAGTTGGACTTCCTCTCCGACGACTCTCCGTTCGTCAGCGCGGACGGGATCGTGCATGCGTTCCCCCTGCGGCTGGGGCTCCTGCCGGGAAACGAGAACGGGATCCCCGCCCAGTATCTGCGCCGCATCGAAAGAATGGAGTTCGGTCCCAAAATCGTGGTCAGTTCGGAGTATTACGCCGGCCGCATCAGGGATTCGGTTGTCCCGGGACTCATCTTCCTCGGGCGGCGAAGCCTTTCGCGCGACTGCCGGATTGAGCCTGCCGGGGCTTACGATGGGCTGAAATCCATGATGGCGAACTGCGTGGTCGGATTGGGACTCTTCCAGGGCATGGAGTTCGTATTTCAGCACAGCCTGCTCGAGATAGCCGCCAAGGCGGGAACCGCGGTGTCCCGGCTAAGGGCCAGCCGGCGCCTGCTGTCCCGCTCGGAGGTGTACCATCTGACGTTGGGCCGCGATTACCAGCGCAATGCCGACACCGTCCGCGAGTTCGTACATCGAAAACTGTCGTAAGTGCCGTTGATCTTGCTCATACCCGGTAGGTGTCCGCCTTCCAGTTCTTCACGGACTTCTTGATGTCGGTCTCAGAGAGGTTCTCCGCGACCGCCCGTTTTGCCAGTTCGACGAACTCCTCATCGGGCGCAAAGCGCAGGCCGATGATCTGCCTGATGTTGAGCCGCGGGTCGAGTAACTTGCCCGTAAGCACGAAGTGGCGCAAGTTCTCCTCGGCGCGAATGGCGCGGTCTTGCGCCTTCAGCGCAAAAATGCGCGCGAAGAACGTAATCATGAATGCCGCGATGGTCAGCGCCAGGATCAGCGATGCGCCATATATGCGCTCGTGGTCGCCCCAGGACTTGATCAGGTTGACAACAGAGCCGCCCAGAATAGCGAGCAGCAATACGAACAACACACCGTGGTAGCCCACCACGAATCGGGCGTGGTTGGCAAAGTTCTGTGGCTTCATGGGGACGCTCCTCTATCCGGCATTACCGCCTCAGGGGGCGGTTGCACACATCGTAGCACCAGCGCGGGCCGGCGTCTCGGCTACTGGTCCATTCAACTCAACTTACGGCCACCACCTCGTCCATCTCGGCTGGCACGCTCTCGGGCAGGGAGACCACCACGCGGCCGCCATCCTCCTTCCAAGACGCCGCCTGGCCGGTGCGAAGCACCCTGATGCTCGAAGGAGGTTTGATGCCGGTGAGCGTCGCCGCGCGCTGCGTCGGCGAGAGAAAGTGCAGATACCAGGTGCCGCCTTTGATGGTGACCGGCACGTCGCTGCGCTCGGGATAAGGCCCGGCCTCGACGTCGAACACGGACTCGCCGCTGTGCCTCATCCAGCGCGCCATCTGGCTGCAAATCTCGTAAAACACCGGCCGCATAGTGCCATCGGGACGGGGACCGAAGCTGACCATGTAGTTGCCGCCCCAGGCGCGGTTGCGTGCCAGTCGCTCGATCACATAAGACGCCGGTTTACAAGGGCTTTCGCCCTCGTAGCTCCAGGTGCCGCACACCGCCTCGCACTGCTCCCATACGCCCTTCGGCCGCTCGGCGGGATTGCGGTTCTCGAAGGCTGTGCTGTAATCACCCAGCGTGCGGCCCTTGTCCCAAAGCATGTTGCGGTCGTTGAGCACGATGTCGGGTTGGAGCTTACGGACGTAGTCTTCCAGTTCCTGGCCGTGATGGTCGATGCCCGCCGGCCAGTCGTAGCCGTCCCACCAAAGCAGGTCGATCTTGCCGTAGCGCGTCAGGACCTCGCTCATCTGTCCTTTCACCACGGCCCAGAGTTGGTCGAAGTACTTCTGCATTTGCGGGATAGGCATGTCGGCGTAGCGAGGCAGTCCCTGACTGCGTTCGGGGCGCCGGTACTTGAACTCCGAATCGCGCAACGGGAATCCCCTCCATGGCCAGCCCTTGGGATTGAATAGCCAGTCCGTGGGTGAATAGCAGAAGCCCACCTTGAGCCCCACACGGCGGCACGCTTCCACGAACGGCCGCACCAAGTCGCGGCCGCCCATGTGCTGCTTGGTGCCGAACTCGCCGTATTCGGTGGGCCACATGGCGTAGCCGTCGTGATGTCGCAGGAGGAAGGCGGTGTACTTGAAACCGGCCTGCTTCGCCGCGGCCAGCCACTTTTCGGGATCGTAATTCTGTGGATTGAAACGATCCGCCAGGGCCATGTACTTCTCGATCGGCCAGTACTTGTTGGGCGGCCTCATGTCGCGGAAGAGGCCCCACCCGCCCTCGATTTCTCCCACGCTACACGGCCCCCACGGTAGGAACAGACCCATTCCCGCTTTGGGGAACCACGGCTGAATCTTGCGATGCACAACCGTTTCGCCTATGCGGCGAAAGGCTTCTGTGTCTTGTTGCTGCGCGGCGAGCGGCAGGCCGAGTCCGGCCATCGCGGCACGTTTGAGCAAAGTACGGCGGCGAAACAGAGATTCGTTATCCCTCATCCCGGCTTACAGCATATGCCACCGCACGGCGGCAGGTACAGCCAGGGACTGCTTATGCCGCTTGCACTTGCTGGTAGACGCTCTTGAGGAACTTCACTCCTTCGGTCGCCAGTTGCTCCGGAGAATCGGCCAGCTTGCGCCAGATACAGCAGAGCTTAGCGACGCTTTCGATGTCCGGATCGAACGACTCGATGGTGATGCAGCCGTCGTAGCCCACCTTGCGGAGCGCTTTGAAGAATGGCACCCAAGGCACCAGGCCGGTGCCCGGAATGCCACGCTGATTCTCGCAGGCGTGGACGTAGCCGAGCAGGCTGCCGGCTGTTTCCACCGCCCTCGGGAAGTCGTCTTCTTCGCGGATCATGTGGAAGGTATCCAGATGCACGCGTACGTTGGACACCCCGACCGCATGGATGAATTTCACCGCATCGGCGGCGGTGTTGATGAAGTGAGATTCGAAGCGATTGACAGGCTCGATACCCAGGATCAGGTCCGAAGTCTGCTTGGCGTAGTTGGCGATCTCGCGATAGCCTTCCACGCCCCAGTTCCATTCCTGCTCGGTACGCCCCTTGCCAGTCAGATAGCCCCACCCGCAGTAAATCATGCCTCCAAAAAGTTTGGCGCCGACTTCGTTGCACACGTCAATCAGCTTGCGCGAAAAGTCCAGTCCCGCTTTGCGGACCGCGGCGTCCGGCGAAATGATGTTGTACTCGAGCGGCATCCCGAAGCCCATGTTGATGGTGAGCCCCAGGTCTGCGGCCGCCTTCTTCACCTTGGCGGCGGGGAAGCGATCAACGTCGAAGGGAATGATCTCAACCGCGTCGAAACCCATCTTCTTGCACTTGTCGAGCAAGGGTAGGTCCTGTTCGGCGAAGGTTTCCCGGAAAAGAAGCGAGTGAATCCCGAATTGCACGTTGTTACCTCCTGCGGCGGAGCCGGTGCGGGCGAACGTCAACCGGCAGACCGCCAGCGTCTCTGACGATCCATCTTCTTTTTAGCCTGTTGCGCGCCGCCGATCAATGGCCCCGGTTTATAGAATTTCGTAAATCTTTTACAATTATTTCAGACGCGGTGAGCGGGAGGCCAGGCGGTATTCAGCCGGAGGGCGGCCGAAGGCGCTGCCGAAGACCGTAGTCATGTGCTGGACGGACCGGAACCCGGTGTTCGCGGCGACCTGCTTGAGCGAGAGGTTCGTTTCGCGCACCAGTCGCCGGGCACGCTCCAGCCTCACTTTGCTGATGGCCGTGTGCACGCTGTATCCCAGGACGGCCTTGAAGCGCGTCTCGAGCGACGCGCGCGAGCAAGAGAGGGCTTCCGCGACGTCCTGAACCTTAATCCCGTGCACGGCTTGTTCCCAGATGAACGCCATGGCGCGGGCGGCCAGTGGATCTTCGATGGCCAGCATGTCGGTGGAACGGCGCGTCACTACGCCCTCCGGATCGACGACAATGCGCCGGCGGCGCGGCTTGCGCCCGTTCATGATCTGGTCCAGCAGCACGGCCGCGTGGTGGCCGATTCTTTGCGCGCCTTGCTCGACGCTGGTGAGCAAGGGACTGCTGAGGCGGCATAGCAGTTCATCGTTGTCCACGCCGATCACCGCCACTTCTTCCGGAACACGCAGCGATTGCGCGCGGCAGGCTTCCAGCACCTGCCGCGCGCGGCTGTCGTTTGCCGCCATGACGCCGAGCGGCTTCGGAAGCGCTTGCAGCCATTCGCGCAGAGCGCTTTGCATGGCCGCCCAGCCGCGCCCCTGCAAGTGGCGGCCGCGGAAGACGCTGCAGGCCATCCCTCGCTGCTTCAACCGCCCAAGGAAGGCGTATTCGCGCTCCTCCGACCAACCGTTGATTGGCGTGCGCGGGTACCCGCAATAGGCGAAATGGTGGAATCCGCGGTCCAGCAGGTGATCCGCCGCCATGTGCGCGATGGCGCGGTTGTTCGTGAAAAAGTAAGGGATGCGGGATTCCGGTGCGTACCAGCCGTACCCGCTGCCAAAAGCCACCGCCGGCAGTTTCGATTCGACGACCGCGGCGGCCACCCTTGGATTGTCGAAGTCCGCGATGACTCCATCGCCCGCCCACGTCCGCAAGTCCGGGAGCCGCTGGTCCTTCAAGCTGTTTTCCTCGATGTAGACATTCCAGCCGACGCCCTCCTGCAAGTACGCGGCCACGCCCGTCATCACCTTGAGGTCGTAAGCGCTCGTGGCGTCGTAGATCAGCGCCACGTGGCGCATGTGCACGCCTCTGGATTTCATGCCTTTCACCGGACCATCTCACCGTCCTTAAATTCGTGCCGCGCCACAACCGCGCCCGATTCATCCCACGCCGTGGCCGTACCCTGACACTTGAAATCGCGCCAGGCGGACTCGTGTTTCTTCTTTCCGTTCGGCCAGTATTGCGTCCACACGCTCGAGCCGTCGCCGGCGTGGCGCCACTCGAACAGTTTGCTCCCGTTGGCGAGCCAGTAGGTCTCGAGGCCGGTCTTCATGCCGTCGCGCCATGTCACCTGGTAGCGCTTCGTGCCGTCGGGGTAGTACCACGCCTCGTCCCCGGAGAGCACGAATCTGCCGGCGGAGTCGAGTGCGCCGGCCCATGAGCAGCGCAGCTTTCCGTCATCGAAGGTTTCGCGTCCGCGGACCGGTTCGCTCAGCGCCGGGCCGGCTTTGGTTTCCGCCGTATCATCGGAGAGGATCCATGCCTCGTTCATCTCAAAATGTTGCGAAGGATGGTTCATGCTGGTGATCAAATGGATGATCCCGTTGGGCGCCTGCGCCGCTGCCGAATAGCCCAGCGTGCCGCTCGAATGTCCTTTGCCCTGCCGCACCCAGTTCTCGTGCGGCAGCGTGCCGGGCAGCGTCTTGATCTTCCACGTCTTGCCCTCGTCGTCCGACAAGGCCACGAACGAGCCACGGTTGGTAACTCCTGCCGGCTGTTTGCCCTCGCGGTTCTGCCAATCGGCAGCGAAGAACAGCCGGCCGCTCGCCAGTTTCACCAGCGACGGCCGCTGGTTGCTGGACAGGGCGGGGAAGGGAGTCTTGCTGACGGTCCAGGTTCTGCCGCCGTCAGTTGAAAGGGCTTGCGGCATAAACCCATCGATGTCGGTGTTCTTCCCGCCGATGCCCATGATGCGCCCATCGTCGAGCAGCGCGAAAACCGTATGACGCCCCGCAGTGCGCCCTCCCGTGTCGAACCATGTGGCGCCGTTGTCGCGGCTGGCCCAAAGCAATGAGGTACCGGCCACGGCATCGCTTGCGAAGTACATCGTGCCGTCCACCGCGCGAAAGGCGTGTGAGATCGGCTGCGGCCAATAGCCACCGCGCGGTCCGGCGATGAGTGGCAGTTCCACCGCGCTCCAGGTCGCACCGTTGTCTTTGGATGTCTGGTGGCGGAACGGCACCCCCTCCATCCCGGCGCCGCCGCCGAAGAAATGTATGGTGTCGCCTTCGGTCCATAGCAACGCGCTCTGGTCGTTGGCGTCCGCGAAATCCTCGAACGGTCCCGGCATGTCCCAACGGTCGCTACCGAATCGCAGGCGCGACGCAATGAACGTGGTGTTGGCCAGGTATTCGGTCGACGAGGTCGATGAGGAGAAAGCCACCCACAGCAAGTCGCCGTTCGGACACACCGTGAGTCCCGCGGAGTGGTTGTGCCACATCAGTTCCGGACGTAGGCCTGCCGCGATGATCGCATCGGATGGTGTGTTTTCCGGGGGGATGGGCGCTAGCGGTCTTCTGCGGAACCACGGCTTCACGGGCGGCGGCCCCAGTTTCACATGCGCCGTGGCCTGCTTCACGCACTCCTGGGTGAAAACGGGCTCGGGCGTGTAGGGCGCCGTTGCCGGCAGGTGCGCTTCCACAATGCGGAAGCCGACGTTGTGGCGGCCTCGATAACCCGGCGGCATGCTGGCTCGATTGGCTGAACGCCGGTAGTAGGGCAGCGTGCCCGCCACTGCGTCGTGCTTGCGCTCGCCCATGATTCCGCCTCCGCGGATCACACGCGCGACGCCTCTCGACGGCCCCACCGGATCGGTTTGCGTTCCGGCGAGGTATAGCCCGTGCCAATCGAGCACCCACTCGGCTGCGTCCGTGTGCATGTTCTTCAGTCCCCAGTCGTTGGGTGCGCCGCTTGGTGGCATCACATCGCCGCTCGAAAAGTGTCCGCTCGTGCCGGCGCGGCAGGCGTACTCCCATTCAGCTTCGGTAGGGAGACGATAGGAACGGCCTTCCTTCTTGCTCAGCCAGTCGCAGAAGGCCATTGCATCTTCCCAACTCACGCCCGTGGCGTACGGCGAGGCCGGGCCGAAGTCCTGGTGGTCGAAGCGGAAACGCGCGAACTGCTCCGAGGTGATTTCAGTTTCGGACATCCAGAATTCGCGGGAGATGCGGACCTCATGCACCGGCCGCTCGTCGTAGTCGCCGCGTGGCATCACCACGGGCTGCTTCAGGATCGTGGGATCGGTAGACAGGTCGTTGCCCATGCGGAACGATCCCGCCGGGATGCAAACCATTTTCACGCCGATCGAATTCACGCGTTCACGAGCCGGTTCAGCCCCCACCGCGAACAGGCACGCGACCGCTGCCAAAGCTGCAAACCAGGTACGCATGGTTCACAGCATAGCCGAAGCCGGTCCGGCGCGCCTACGGCCAAAGCTCGGCGATTGCTCAATTCTGGGGACAGGCTACGTGATTCCTAAACTTGCGGAATGCCGTCGGCGACATAGCTCAACTCCTGAAACAGGGCTACCCAAGCCGCGAAGTCGACGCGCGTGCGGCCGCACATGAAGAAATCGCCTGGAATCATCGGCGGGTACCGGCTCCAGGGCTCCTTGTAGATCTTGTCGCGCAGTTCCGCCACCAGCCGTGCGTACTCCTCGAAGCGCGCGCGCTTGGCTTCCATGACGCGGCGCATTTCGATGCGCGAGGCTCCCTTGCGGGCCATCTCCTTTACCTGAGTGCGGAGTGCCTCGCGATCACCCAGCGCCGCGATAGCCGCGCCGATGCGAGCGCGGTACTCGAACACCTGCCAACGCCAGTTCTTCCGCACGGCGGCGGGCAGGCGCGCGGAGATCGACAGGGCCAGCTTCGCGACCTCGTCCGCCTTCTCTGCCGGCTGCACGAACTGCTGCTGGCCCCAACTGCCCATCGGATTGGTCCAGGCGCTCTCCATGCCAGCCGTCATGCTGGTGAAGTCCGCGACCACGCCCGCGTCAAAGAAGTAACTGGCGTACTCGGAGGCGAGTTGCTCCGGCGTAACGCCCGGATCCCAGGCGATGCGCGCGGCCGAGGCTTTGTTGAAATCGTCGTAAATGCCTTCGCTGTATGCCACGTAGCCGTCCTGGCCCGTGCGGCGCAAGTCTCCGAAGATATTGACCAGGCGCTTAGGAAACGGATTCGCGCCGACCGTGCCCCAGCCGCCGATCTCCGTGATTTCCAGGAACGTCAGCACCGGGTAGCCCGGCGGTAACCTTGTAAAGCGGTCCGCCGGATGGCGGTCGTCCTTGAACACGCCGCCGAACCAATCGGGCTTGCGCTCGCGGAAGAAGTCGATCGCCGTGCGGGCCTCTTCATCGGTGAAGTGCCAGTCGGACATGTACGAACGCATCGCGGGGTGATACTTGCGAAACGTTTCGTGCACGTCCTTGGCAAGGTTAAGGAAGGTCTTCACCCAGGGCTTGCAGCGGTCACACAGGCAGCCGCCCGTATCGTAGGCGAAGTGGCAGCCCATCTCCAGATGTACGCCGGCCTCGGCCAGTCCCCGCGCCAGGTTCTCCTTGTTGCGCAGGAGGATCTCACGCGCGCGCGGCACCGACGGGCAGGCCAGCCTTTGAAAGTTCGCCCACTTCTCTGTGTTCGGCGCCTTTATTTCGGGCGTGACCTGATTGCGGTACAGGTCGTTGTCGCTCATCGTGTAGCCCGGCTTCAATCCCAGGTCCTGCGCCAGCCGCAGCACTTCCTTTTCTTTATCCCAGCGCTTGCGCGCGTCGGCGTTGTCCACGCCTTTCTCGAACGGGTCGTTGTACTGCGATTGATCGAACCACACCCACACGCCATTGGCTCCCCACAGTGCGATGTCCTCGACCACCTCGCGCAGGATCGTGCGCGCTTCCTGCATCTCGTAAAAGTTTTCGACGTGGATGGCCAGGTACAGCATTCGGTGCCCCATCGCGGGTTTATCCAGACCCAGCGGCGGCTGCGCTCGCATCGAAGCGCGTTCGTATTGCGCAGTACGCAGGATCTTGCCGGCGCCATAGATCATCCCGCGCCCTTCGCGCGCCACGATGTACAAGCGAGCGCCTTTCTCCACCAGCGCGAAGCCTTCTTCACCAAGCTGTGCGGACGTGGGCGCCTGGACACCCGATAGCTGGGAACTCCCCGCCGTAGCGAACACGATGGCTGCACCTGCTGCGGGCAGCGCACGCTGTATGGGAAGTTTCGCGCCAGTCTTGCGCTCAACACGGGTCGTGAACAAAGCGGCGGCACGGCGGGCGATGGGTCCGGCGTTTGGTGCGACAACCACGGCGCCGCGCGGCTGTCCTCCGGAGACGAGTTCGATGGGCGCCGCCGCCAGGACGGCGGCTGCAAGGAAGGCAAAGGTGATGCTTTTCATGGCGTGGGTCGAAACGATCTTATCATCTTGCGCCGGGGCAGTTGACTCAGAGCCCGCCGTTTGGTAACTCTCCAGTTTGACCAAATCACACCTTGATTCATTGCCGACCCGCCGCGGCTTCAATGCGGCCTGCGCGGCTACGGCCGTTCTCCCGGCGTCTCTGAGCGCCGCGTCGAATCCCGCTATTCAGAAAGCGATGGATTCGGTGCGCGCAGCCATCCCCCTGGCCGAAGCCGATCCCGAGCGCCCGGTCTACCACTTTCATCCCCCTGCTAATTGGAACAACGATCCCAACGGAACTATCTTCCATAACGGCTGGCATCACCTTTTCTACCAACACAACCCTTACGGATCGATATGGGGGCACATGCACTGGGGACACGCGCGGAGCCGCGACATGGTGGATTGGGAGCATTTGCCCATCGCGCTGTGGCCGTCGATTGAAAAAGGCGAGAATCACGTGTATTCGGGTGGCGCCATCAAGGGCGACGACGGCCGTGTGCGCCTGTTCTACACGAGCATCGGCAAACGCGATCCCGAACAGTGGATGGCCATCCCATTGGACGAGGAATTGATTACGTGGGAGAAGCACCCGCGCAATCCGGTAGTGAGCTTGAAGAACCACGGCGCCAAAAGCGTGTTCGAATGGCGCGACCCGTTCCTGTTCCGCGAGCAGGGTCGCGTCTACATGGTTTGCGGAGGCAACGGGAACGACATGCGCCGCGGCGGAGATGGCCAGGTTCAGCTTTATCGCGCCTTGAACGCGGACCTGAGCGAGTGGAAACACCTGGGCTCCATCTTCGAAAACCGCGATAGGCGCTGCCCCAACATCGAGTGCCCCAACCTGTTCCGCTTGGGCAGGAAATGGGTGCTGATCATCTCGCCGCACATGCCTTGCGAGTATTTCGTCGGCGACCTGGATCTGGAGCGCGCCCGCTTTGTTCCGGAGACGCGGGGCGTGCTGGATCCGGGCTCGTCCTATGCGTCGAACATCTCCTTCGACGACAAAGGACGGACCATTCTCTGGCTCTGGGGCCGCACCGCAACCAAACCGGACAAGGGATGGAACAGCGTAATGGCGCTGCCGCGCATCCTTTCGATCGACTCCGCCGGGTTCCTGTGTCAGACCCCCACGCCCGAACTGTCTAAACTGCGCGGCGAGCCTCTGCGCGTGCCCACGACCGAACTCAGCGGAAAGCCGCTTGCACTCGGCAAGGAGTTCCAACGTGACACGCTTGAGATCGAAGCCGTGTTCGCCGCGGAGAATGCTTCCTCGGTAGGTCTGCGCCTGCGGTGCTCCAAAGACGGCAAGCCGGGCGCCGAGATCCGGCACGAAGTGAGGGGCGGCTTCTTCTCGGTGGGATCCACCAGGA
>ENA-UOYA01000982-UOYA01000982.1-activated-sludge-metagenome-genome-assembly--contig:-NODE-982-length-33008-cov-11.588566_pt1 | contig 33008 bp, 29 predicted proteins | sample MGYA00238163_ERZ764804 | MGnify/ENA primary metagenome ERZ764804 (study PRJEB28919, sample SAMN05720223) | activated sludge metagenome | isolation source: Anaerobic digester | place: Hong Kong... | reverse complement strand
GTTATTTCTTTCGGATGATGGTGAGTCCGTCGCGCAGTGGCAGGATGACGCGTTCCACGCGCGGGTCGGTGGCTATGAAGTCGTTGAAATGTTCGATGCCCGCGGTTTGTTGGTCGTGGTCGTAGGTATGGTCGATGACGTGGCCGTCCCACAGCGTGTTGTCGGCGAGGATGTATCCCCCTGGGCGCAGGATGGAGAGCACCATCTCGTAAGTCTCCAGATACGTGCGCTTGTCGCCGTCGATGAAAGCCATGTCGAAGGTGATGCCCAACCGAGGAGCCTCCACGTTGGCGTCGCCGATGATGAAGTTGATGCGGTCGGCCACGCTGCTGCCCTCAATCCAGGGACGGGTGAAATCCTCCATCTCGTCGTTTATCTCGAATGTCCACACCTTGCCGTCGGCTTCCAGCCCCTCTGCCAGACAGATTGCACTGTAGCCGCTGAACGTGCCCACTTCGAGGATGTTCTTCGGGCGAATCATCGTGACGAGCATCTTGAGCAGACGTCCCTGCAGATGTCCGCTTGCCATGCGCCCGTGTATCGTGTGGATGTTTGTGGCACGGTACAGGCGGTAGAGATAGTCGCCCTCAGGGTCGATGTGAGAGGAAATGTAGGAGTCGAGAGATTGGCTGTCGGTCATTTTATCAGTCCTTCTATTGCCAGTCTGTACGAGTCCAGTCCGAATCCGCATATCACGCCCATGCAGGCGCAGCTGATCATGGAGTGGTGGCGGAACTCTTCACGCTTGTGGACGTTGGAGATATGCACCTCTATCGTTGGGCAATTCAGCGAACGGATGCAGTCTTGCAGTGCGAGGCTGGTGTGCGTGTAGGCGCCCGCATTGAGCACGATGCCGTCGAAGGTGAAGCCCACCTCCTGCATTTTGTTTATCAGTTCGCCTTCGATGTTGCTCTGGTAATATTCTATTTCCACATCAGGGTATTTGGCGCGCAACTGCGGCAGATAAGTCTCGAAAGAGTCGCTGCCATAGATTCCCGGCTCCCGAACGCCGAGCAGATTCAGGTTAGGACCGTTGATGATTTGTATTTTCATTCTCTGTGATGATTTGTTATGATGGGCAAAGATACTGCAAATCTTTAAAATAATAAACAATTTTGTTTATTTTCATTGGTAGATATAAAGATTTTCTTACTTTTCGCCATCCTTTATATTGCAATTTTAGTGTGATGTTGTTTGGTGATACGGTTAGAAAGATGTATTTTTGCACAAACAAATAAATCAGATTATGTCAAAAAAGAAGAAGTCTAATTCCGCACATCAGTCACAATCTTTATCTCCGGAGCGGTTTATTCGTGAGAAAGCGCGGCAATTGCCCATCGAGGCTTGTTATATGACTCAGGATCTGCGTTCCGGCTTGGGGTCTTTCATCGTGGTACGCAAACACAAAAACGAGAAATATACTGTCGGTTTCTATCTAGTGGACACATTTTGCCGTGGTGTCGTGAACACTGGTTATCGACTGAGGATGGATGCCGACGAATATAAGGATTTCATTGACCAATGGGAAAAAAAGGAGAGTCTCCGTCCTGTCGAATATGCCGAGCTCCACAACTGGATATACGGTGCTGTGGAATATGCGGAAGATGCAGGATTGGAACCGATGGAAGATTTTGAATTGACCGAGTATCTGCTTGAAGAGGATACCGATGACATCCCCCTGATGAAGTTTGAATATGGCAAGGATGGTCGCCACTGTCTTTTGGCAGATAATCGGTTGGAAGCCAGCTATTATATCCCCACGATGATAGATCATCTGGGTTATGATTTCATTTATACGACGGGACCAGCCGACCGTTTCCACGAAGCTGACGAATGGGATGATGGCAAAGAAGCTGACGACGATCGCATCAACAATCTTCTCTTTAGAAATTATCCGCGAGTGGAGTATTGCAGAGATAATCACCCCGACTATCCTGCGGTATTGAATTTGGAGAATGCCGGCTTGCAGGATAAGCTTATTGGCGAAAAAGTTTTTGCCACGAAGGAGGAAGTGGACGAGTTGTTGTCGCTCCCGCATGATAGTCTGAAGCGTGATTTGGAACATTACATCATGTACGAGATAGGCCGCACTTATAAGGAGATTCCTGAAGAAGACGAATATATGTCGGGTATGTTGCCTGCCTTGGCTTTTCTGGGCGAGGTGGGTGATGATGACAGTCTGGATGTCGTGCTCGAAGTGTTGCGCTGCAATGCTGATTTCTATGAATATCATTTCGGCGATTATGCCAATGAGACGCTCGTCCCCGTGCTTTACAAACTTGGGCGTAACCAGTTGGACAAGTTGACGGCTTATTGCCAAGAACCGGGACTAGACAGTTATTTCAAAACCCATGTATTTGATGCCGTGGCTCAAATTGGTATTTTGGAACCTGAGCGCCGAGATGAGATTGTGGCATGGTTGCGCGAGATGGCGCATTTCGCCATAGAGCAGTTGCCTAACAATCGATGTTTCGATGCAATGTTGGCAGGCTTCTTGATTTGTGCCATGATGGATATAGAGGCAAAAGAATTGTTTCCAGAAATCGAGGCTCTCTTCGATACGGAATTGGTAGACCCTGCCACTTGTGGTAGATATGATGCTGTTAAGCGGGAAATGGGCGACGGATACCATTCCTCATACAATATGGATATTCACGACTTTTTCAGCGCTTACCATCAAGCTTTTTCATAAATATAGATAATGGCGGACCAAAAGGATAAAACGAATGCGGACATCGTGCGAGCTTATCAGCGATATCTGAAGTTGGAGCGCAACTATTCGCCGAACACGATCGACGGGTATTTGCACGATCTCCAGAAACTGTTGTCGTTTCTGAAAACAGAGGAGATGAGCGTGACCGACGTGCAACTGGAAAATCTCGAAACATTTTCCGCATCGCTGCACGATATCGGCATAGGTCCGTCGTCGCAGGCGCGCATATTGAGCGGCGTGCGCTCCTTCTATCGATTCCTGCAACTCGACGGGTATATCGACGACGACCCCACGGAACTTCTCGCTTCGCCCACCATCGGTGAGCATCTGCCCGAAGTGCTTTCCACCGCCGAAGTGGACCAGTTGGAGGCGAGCATCGACTTCTCCAAACCCGAATCCCAGCGCAATCTCGCCATCATCGAAGTGCTTTTCTCGTGCGGTCTGCGCGTGTCGGAACTCGTCAATCTGAAACTCTCCAATCTTTATCTCGACGAACAGTTTGTCCGCGTCTTCGGCAAGGGCAGCAAGGAACGGCTCGTGCCCATCTCGCCCAAAGCCATCAAGGAGCTGAAGTTGTGGTTCTCCGACCGCTGCCACCTCGACATCAAGCCGGGCGAAGAGGATTACGTCTTCCTCAATCGCCGCGGCCATCACCTCACGCGCACGATGATACTCATCATGATCAAGCGTCAGGCTCTGGAGGCGGGCATCACGAAGACCATCTCCCCCCACACCCTGCGCCATTCCTTTGCCACGGCTCTGCTTGAGGGCGGCGCCGACCTGCGTGCCATTCAGGAGATGTTGGGCCACGAGGATATCGGCACCACCGAAATCTACACCCACATCGATACCTCCACCCTTCGTCAGGAGATTCTGGAGCACCATCCCCGAAACATCAGGAAGCAAGACGATTAACATTCCCGTAGGGGCAATGGCTCTGCCTTGCCCCCGCATGCTTGTTCCCGTTACTTGCCTATATGCACATAAAAACAGTCGCATTTGGCTGAATTGTTAATTTATCCCTCTCATATTTCGAATATTTGCGACCAGCAAGTTCATCGGCTGCAAATACGCGAATTTTGAACATGCTTGTCAACTCATTGACTATCAATAAAATACAATGATTTGACGCAAAAATGCCATTGATATTCAAGATTTCCGCTTGCGTTTAACATGCTTTCAGCCTCTATTTTGCATCAAAGTAGGCTCTGAAAGGACTGCTCCGAGCGTGCAAAAGCATGTAAGTTGGAGTCTGAAAGCTATGTTCCAAGAAAATCGGTTATCGTTACAGGCATCCACAACCTCCCTTTTCGTCATTTTCCTTTTCTATTTCCCACTTTTGTGTCATCATTTTTTCGCTTTCCATTTTAACTTAACATTGTTAATGAATTTCATGAGATATGAAATACATCATATACCCCTGAATATTTCATGAATGTAATAAAAAAGCCATAATAGTTGATTTATTTGCTGAAATATCGCAAATACATGTTGTCATTGACTTTTTTTTATTAATTTTGCTTCCATATTGCAATTGCGAATGTCTGATAGCGAAATATCCATAGACATCATAGCCAGGTGGGACGAGAAATCGGCGGGGATGCTTTATGATAATTTCTATAAAGCACTGGTTAGTTATTCCCTGCAAATAACCTCCAGTCTTTCGGTTTCGGAAGATTTGGTGCAGGAGGTATTCTCCAGGTTGTGGGAAAAGAAAATCGTCTTTTCCAATATGCTGGTGCTCAAAACCTATCTATATAACAGCGTGCGCAATCTCTCTGTAAGTTATCTGCGCCACAAGAATGTGGAAGTGACCCATTCGCAGAATGTCGCCGCTGCCGAAGAGTATCATCTGGATGCAGCCGGTGAAGAGGAATTCTTCACAGAGGAGGTCTATCGTCAGCTCTTTGCCATGATAGACCAGTTGCCGCCTCGTCAGCGTGAAATATTTCTGATGTGCATGGAAGGCAAGAAGAATAAAGACATCGCCGCCGCCCTGGAAATATCTGTGGAAACGGTGAAGACGCAAAAGAAGCGCGCGATAAAATACCTGAAAAAGAATCTCGGCGATAAGGCTTTCATGTTGCTCGTCTTATTGCCATAATGTTAAAAAACAGAAGTTTTTTTGATTATTTTGTTTCGATTTGTCACCTTTTTATATCCTAAAAGCGTAATAGGATAAAAAGGTGGATTATGCATAAGATGAATATAAACACATTGATAAGCAAGAGTCTTCAGGGAAGTCTCACTGCCGACGAACAGCAAGAACTGAATAAGCGGTTGGCTGCCGACGCGTCCTTGCGCCAGCGTTACATGTCGTTGCTGGAATCAGACAATTTGGTGTGTCGTTACCGCGAATATTCTGAAGTAGATAAAGACGAGGCTGCACGCAAGTTTATCAAACGTCATCTTGATAAATCCGGTCGTCCTCACCATGCATGGTTGCATTACGCCTCTTATGCCGCCGCCGTAGCCGCAATTTTAATCATCGTAGCTTTGTGGCATTTCCAATCGGGTGGCACGTTGAAACCTGTCATTAATCAGGAAGTGGCTCAGGCGATGAACCGTTCTGTTCTGGCGGGCAAGAATGCAGCTACGCTGATACTTGGCGGCGGGCGCACGATGACTGTGTGTTCCGACAGCGCGTTGGCGGCAGCCACATCCGTGGGTGATGATGCCGAGGGCACATTGGTGACCCATCACGACAAAGAGTTCTGGCTGGTGCTCGACGATGGTACGCGCGTGCATCTCAACTATAATTCATCGCTCACCTATCCGCTCCATTTCACTGGAGACACCCGCACGGTGGAACTGGAGGGCGAGGCTTATTTCTTCGTCGCCAAAGATTCCAAACGGCCATTCTATGTGAAGACCAAAGACGGTATGGTGAAGGAATACGGCACCGAGTTTGATGTCAACACCGTCCGTCGGCCAGGTGCCACCGAGGTGGTGCTTGTCAGAGGCTCCATCAGCGTGATTACCCCTAGTGGCGAGCGAATGATGAAGGTCGGGCAGAAGGCCGTCCTTGATACGCAGGCTGGTCAGGTGAGCGTGGGCAATGTGGATGTGGCACCTTATGTGGCTTGGAACGAGGGCAGATTCGTGTTTGAAGACTGCGAGATGTCCCGTCTCATGGATGTCCTCTCGATGTGGTACGGGCGCAAAGTGCAGTTTGCGGACTCCACGCTGGGCGATATCAAGTTCACAGGTACGCTCGACCGATATGGACAACTAGACGAAGTGCTCCGTGCGATAGAGTCGGTGACCAACGTGACGATTACCGACGACGGTAAGGAGATAAAGATAAATCAATGATTATCTCAACAACAGAAACTTGTTTTATTAACCATGATATATAAGAGAGAGATATGGCAAAGAAGAGAAATTTGAAAATTATGGCCATCAGGTTGTGTGTGGCGTTGATGTTATTGATGGCATCATCGTCGGTCGTTTTGGCGCAAAAGTCATTAGACGATCGTGTGAACGTCAGTTTGAAATCAGTCAGCATCAAGACTTTCTTTGATGAGATGAACAGGCAAACGGGACTCAATTTCATCTGCAATGCTGATGAACTGAAGTCGTTGCCAAAGGTCAGCGTCAACGAGCGCAGTGCCACTGTGCGCGATGTGCTCGACCAAGTGTTCGGACAGATGGGGTGCAGCTACACCGTTCAGGGCAGCATCGTCACGGTGAGCCGCCATGCGTCTGCGCAGAAATCGAGAACCGTCTACGGCTATGTGAAAGATGATGAGGGCGAGCCGCTGCCTGGCGTGCCCGTCAAGGTGAAGGGCACCGACCTGCAGACAATCACCGATGCCAACGGTTATTATCGGCTGAAAGTCCCCGCCGGTGAGTGCCAGATAGAATATTCATACATCGGCATGGAAAGCCAGACGCTGAAACTGGCTAAAGGCGGCTCCGACCAGAACAGAAGCATCCGACTCACTTCAGATAACACCCTTAACGAGGTTGTGGTGACGGGTTATCAGACCATCTCCAAGGAGCGCGCCACAGGTGCTTACACCATTATCGACAAGGATGATCTGTCCAAGCGTCATGCCCAAAATCTCGCTCAGGCCCTCGACGGTCTTGTGGCTGGTATGCAGGGCAACGACAACGGTCGTGGCGGTAAGAATTTCACCATCCGCGGTACCAGCACGATGAATGCCGACAACACTCCGCTGGTGGTGGTCGACGGATTCCCCGTGACCGACAATCCCAGTTCGGGTGCCGATACCAATCCCAATCTTAATGCTCTGGAACGTCTCAACCCCGACGACATCGAGAGTATCACATTCCTGAAAGATGCCGCCGCTGCTTCCATTTGGGGCGCGCGTTCTGCCAATGGTGTGATTGTCATCACCACCAAGAAGGCTAAGAAAGACCAGAATTGGAGTGTGGAGGCGAGTACGCAGGTATCGGTGGGCGAGAAACAGAGCGTGAGCCATCTCACTAATCACGCCACGTCTGCCCAGATGATTAATTATGAGCGTTGGTGTTTTGAAAACGGAATGCTGGGCAGCCAGTATGCGGGCAGCATGAGCAGTCTGTATAGCGCACTCACCCAGTCGCAGTTGCTGATGTACAAAGGTTACAGCATGGGCACCATCACCAAGGATGCGATGAACACACAACTAGCCCAGTTGGCATCGATAAACAACGCTAGCCAAATCAAGAAATATATGCTCAAGACCCCCGTGGTGTCTCAGACGCAAGGTTCGATTTCGGGCAGCGTGGGCGACTGGACCACCCGTGCGTCGTTGATGTATCAGTATGATACCGGCGATTTCATCGGCAGTCGTGGCAATTTGTGGAACATCGACTGGAACAACAATTACAAGTTGAATAAATACATCTCTGTAACCGTAGCTCTGAACCTCGTGAACAGCGACAAGCACTCTTCGCAGATTGGCATCAGCGACCTGGCAAACCTCTCGCCTTATGAGATGCTGCTCAATGACGACGGTTCCTATGCACAAAACTTTCACAGTTCATACAATTCCGACGTCCTGTCTCAATTCAATTGGAGCGGATTTACCTATAATAATATGAATTACAACCTGCTGCAGGAGGCGCGCCATCGCCGTGAGCGCATTTCCAACACGCAGATGCGCACCCAGTTGGGACTGGAGTTCAGAATTATCGACGGGCTGAAATTCAATAGCAAATTCCAATATGAGTCGAGCCGTTATACCCGCAAGGACGTCAATGATGAAGAATCTTTCTACACCCGTTATGCCGTGAACTATTATACATCTGGCGACGGACAGGGTAATGCTCTCGGCGCCTCCGCCGTGCCTGCTGGCGCAATTGTCGTCAATGGCAAAGGTAGCGGTCACAGCGCACTCTTCCGAAATGACTTCACCTTCGACAAAGTCTTGGCTGAGAAGCATGCCATCTCGGCGGTGGTGGGCAATGAAATAAGCAACTATTATCTCAAGTCGCACACCAATCCGTATCTCTATGGCGTGACAGCCTCCAGCGCAGGAACTGTCGGTGCCACGGGATATGTGAACACCATGGACGGTAGCACGAGCACCATCAGCGGCGTGCCTGTGACAGGGAAACAATATGTGATGCAATCATGGAATCACAACCGCTTTGTGTCTTTCTATGGCAATGTGTCGTATATGTACGATGAGCGTTACGGCCTCTCGGCAAGTGCCCGCAGTGACGCGTCAAATCTGATAACGAGCAAACCCAAATACCGCTGGTCGCCGCTGTGGTCGGTGGGTGCAATGTGGAATATGGCTAACGAAAAATGGATGAAGGAACAAACCGCTGTGAACCGACTCACATTCCGACTCACCTATGGCAAGAATGGTAATGCCGCAAGTCAGTCGTCGGCACGCACCACCATCAACACCAATGCATCCAGCATCGACGAGAGCACGGGCTATTATCCTGGTACTATCTACGATTATGGCAACCCAACGCTGCGTTGGGAGAAAACCGCCATCACCAATGTGGGCATCGATTTTTCACTGCTCGATAATCACATCTATGGTTCGCTCGACTATTACAACAAAAAGAGCACCGACGTACTGGGCACGGTCTCGATAGCTTCGGTGAATGGCACTTCGTCGGCAACGTTCAACAATGCCGAACTGAGCAACCGCGGTTTTGAGGCGAGTCTGGGCGCATCTGCCGATATGGGCGACTTCACCCTGAGTGGAACGCTCACATACGCTTACAATAAGAACAAGGTGACCAAACTCTACACCGAGATGACCAATGTGTCGGATATGCTCAATTCCTATTACATCCCTGGCTATCCGATGAATTCCATCTTCACGTTCGAATATGCAGGGATGGATAAAGGAATCCCGTGCGTGTATGACACCGATGGCAACAAAATCTCCATCAACGACTTTTCACTTTGGTATATGGACTATCACAAGGTACTGCATTACCAAGGCACGTATGTGTCGCCCCACACCGCAGGTCTGAACCTCGACCTAAGATGGAAATCGCTCTCACTGACAGCTTATCTCAATGGTCGCTTTGGTGGCAAGATGCTCATGCCGACATTCGCTTACAACTACGTAGACAATTTCGGTGGTAAAGTCAATGTGAGCGCTCAGGTGGCAGACTTGATGGATGCCAACGGAAAGGTCATCACCGGACTGACCGACAACATGCCATTGCCCACTGTGGACGGCGATGGCAATGCCATTCAGCTGAACCAATACACGGCATGGGCTCTCTTCCGTCGTTCACTCGACATCCGGGTGGAAGACGCTTCTTACATCTATCTGAGCGAGATAGACCTCAACTATTCTCTGCCTGCCAATCTGTTTTCTGGCAGATGGATCAAGAGCGTAGACCTCTACGGCAAAATGGAGAACATAGGTCTGCTGTGGTCTGCCAACTCCAAACATTATCATCCCGACTATCTGCCGGGCAGTTATCAGCCTGTGATGACATTCACACTTGGAGCAAGTATCAAATTCTGATGAAGAGATAATAATAACATAGAAAATATTAAGTTATGAAAACTACAATATATCATGCACTCACGGCCGTGGCACTGACGATGCTCTGTTCATGCAACGACTATCTGGACACCACGCCGAGCAAAGGCGACAACGAGGTGCTGAACAACAGCGAGCAGGTGGAGGCTCTGTTCAACAACAGTGACATCTTCACCGCAAAGGCTGTGATGACCGTTCCCGAATCTGACGACATCGGTCTCACCACCGACATGTTCGATGCCATGGGGTATGCCGGCGAAAATTATCTGAACGGACTTTCGTATGACATTTCGGGTATAGAAAATAACGTATATGGAGATCCCATATGGGAGAATGAATATAACAAGGTGTTCACAGCCAATCTGATTATGAACAATGTCGAAGAGGTGACCGATCTGACCGATGCCAAACGCACGGAGTATCTCGCCCAGGCCCATTTCTTGCGTGCCATGGCGATGTGGAATTTGGTGAACACCTATTGTGAACCTTATGCCGAGGCAAACTTGCAAAAGCCGGGGCTGCCGCTCAAGACATCCACCAGTTATGAGGAATCTCTGAGTCGGGCTTCGCTCAAAGACACCTACGACTTTATCCTTGCCGACCTGACCGAAGCTTTGAAAACTAATTGTGCCGATGTGGATAAACGGTGGTGGGTGAGCAAACCGGCTGTCGAGGCAATGCTCGCACGCTTTTATCTCTTCACTCAAAATTACAAGTCGGCAGCAGAATATGCGGCTCAAGCATTGCAGAGCAGTGCGACCACCTTGCAGGATTTCAACGAACTGTCGTTCTCGCCCTCTCCGCTGGTCAGCCCTGACGGAGTTGCCGATACCGTGAAATATTCCGGCTTATATTCTCTGAGCCCTAATGAGATGACGGTGTATCCGGAAAATTATTATTCGCAGTACTTCAATGTGGAGAGTGGTCTTTATCTCATTCCTTCTGAAAGTCTTATCGCTCTCTATGACCATGACAACGACTTGCGCTATCAGCAGTTTTTCAACCGCAATGCCCTGTGGGAGGCTTCGATAAGCGGATTTGGCGATAACATCATATATCACAAGTTCCATCACTATCTTAATGGCGACGAGATACAGTCGGGGCCCACTGTTCCCGAGATGCTGCTCACCGAGGCTGAGGTTCTGGCACGTCAGGGCGAATGGCAGAGCGCAATGACCTACGTCAACAAGTTGCGCGAGGCACGTATACTCAAAGGTGCTGCCGACATCAATCTCACTGCCACAAGTCAGCAGGAGGCTGTTACGCAGATTCTCGACGAGCGTCACCGTGAGATGCCTTTTGTGATGAGATGGTTCGACATCCGCCGACTGGCATACAATGAGACCACTTATGATGATGTCACCGTGAAAAGAACTTTCTATGCGGTGGCGAACAATGTGGCTAACACCTCTGTGAAATACATCTACACGTTGCCCGTGAAGTCGAAACGTTATGCCCAGCCCATCGTGAATAGTGAAATCACTCGCAGCAGCGGACAGATTGTGCAAAATGATTATGATGACACCGATGTGCAGAAAACGGCTGTGACAACAGACGAAAACCAATAGAAAAGAGTATTTATGAAAAGACTATTATTTATCTTCTTGCTAGCTTTGCCAGCGCTGTGCGTGCGCTCTCAGAAAGCGAATATCCACATCAATGTGACAGGTAATGCCGTTGTCGATCGCGTATGGTATGTTTCGGCTTACCCTCTATATGGCGATACGCCTCCTGTGGAGAGAGACTCTGTTGTCAGAGTTGGCAACAGCCTAGACTACAACCTGTGCAAGGATACCCTGTGCAGTGTGATGATTTACCCCCGAGAGGCTATGAAGAAGGGTACCGACGGGTCTGTATATATCAGTCTGAGCAGGACCATCATGCTGGTGGCGTCTCGCAATATGAATGTGGATGTAAACGCAGAACAGCGGGGCAAGCGTATTTTCTATCATGTGAATGGAGATGGATTCAATGCCGATTACGCCAATATGGTGAGCGGTTATCGGGATAGATGCGGTGATGCGATTAGCGAGGTTGCCGACCAATACAATATGGTGGATTCTGCAGATACGGTAAAACAAAACGCCCTGATGGTGCAGATGGACAGCTTGTCGCGTCAGGCGATGGATTATTACCGCAGTTATGTGCGCAATAATCCAGATAAAGACTGTGCTGCATTCCTGTTGCTCGACGAGGATGACTCAATATTCATCAAGGGTTACGAGGCTCTTTCACAAAGTGTGAAGACGGGATTGATGAAGCCGGCACTCGACTTGAAGTTGAAAGACATCGCCGTGCAAAAGCAGTCGGCGGATAATCAGAAACGTGTATGTGCGGGGGCTTCCGCTCCCGATTTCACGCTTACTGATCTGTCGGGCCGCAAGGTGAGTCTTTCGTCTCTGCGTGGTAAATATGTGGTGCTCGATTTTTGGGGTACGTGGTGTTATTGGTGCATGAAGGGTGTGCCCGACATGAAGACTTATTACGACCGCTACCGTGGCAAAGTGGAGTTTGTGGGCATAGATTGCAACGACAAAGAACCAGCATGGCGCAAGGTGGTAACCGAGAAAAAGATGAACTGGACGCAGGTGCGCAATGCCACCGACATCAAGGATGACGTAGCGGTGAAATATGGCGTTGAGGGTTATCCCACCAAAGTGATTATCGATGGGAATGGAAAAATTGTGGAAGTCTTTGCTGGCGAGGATGAGACATTCTATCAGAAATTAGATTCGCTATTTAAATAAAAGGAAATGAAAAAGATATTATTTGCATTGATGATGATTGCGCCTGTTTGTTGCATGGCGCAGACTTACAACCGTGATTCATTGGAAGCACTTGTCGCACAGAACATCAAAGAGGATTCTACGGCAGTCTTTGATGATTACATGAGACAGTTGTTTCCCGTGACAGACAGTCTGATTAAGGATGAGGGCATCCGTGAACGTCTGAAAGCCGACTTGATGCTCAATCTGATAGACATGACTTGTGCAGAAAACATCCAGCCCTATATTGACAAATATCTGGCTTGCAGTCATACAGATTCATTACAGGCCAAGGTGAAAGCGCGTTTTGCCAAGTTTATGGATGAATATGGAGCCATACAGCCTGGAAGAATGGCACCCGACATTTCGTTCACCAATCTGAATGGGAAGACGATGCATCTGTCAGATCTGCGTGGCAAAGTGGTGCTCGTGGATGTATGGGGCACGTGGTGCGCTCCCTGCCGTGAGGAGATGCCTTACATCGAAAAGCTGCAACAGCGTTATGCAAAAGATCAGAACGTACACATCATGAGCATAGCTTGCGACAAGAAAGTGGCTACATGGAAGAACTTCCTTACTGCCCACAAGACATCGTGGCATCAGTATCTCGTCACGCCTGAGGGTGACAAAGTGCTCGACAAAGTTTATCATGTGATAGGCATCCCTCGCTTTATGGTGATCGGTAAGGATGGACACATCGTTTCTGCCGATACCTTGAGACCGTCTGAACCGACATTCAATAAATTTTTTGACGATATAGTAAACAAATGATATTCTGTCTGTAGATATTTCTCGATGGGAGGAATATGATGATATGTAGGGTTTTTCCCAGACGAAATAGGGATTTTTATTTTTTTATTTCTAGGATATTGTCTATATTTGCAGCGTGAAAGATGAAAAATCTGAGCAAGACAAAAATTAGACACAGAAACATAAAAACTAGAAAGATGAAAAAGTTAATTATTTCCCTTATGCTCATGCTCGCCGTATCAGTATCGGCAAACGCGATGAGCAGCAGCGCAGCGCGCAGCATTGCGCTCTTCCTGACCGACAAAATGGCTTACGAACTGAATCTCACCGAAGACCAGTATGAAGCCGCCTACGAAATCAATTATGATTATTTCCTCAGTCTCGACGACTACGAGGACCTCTATGGAACGTATTGGTCGCGGCGCAACATCGATTTGTCTTATATCCTGGGCAGTTCTAAATACGCCCGTTTCAAGGCTTTGTATTATTTCTTCCGCCCGGCTTACTGGAACAATAACAGGTTCGGTTATCGCATCTATTCGCGCTATTCCAACCGCAACAAGTTCTATTTTGATCGCCCCGACGATTATTCCAGCTATAATAGCGAACACAGTTGGAGGTCGAACAGCGGCCGCAGCTACTATAAAGGCAAGGATTTCGACAACGGAACGGGTATGAGAAGTAGCATGCGAAATAGTGGAAGCTACAACCGCAGCAACGGAAATAGCGGAAATTATAACAGCAACAGTGGAAGTTATAACAACAACAGCGGAAGTAATAATCGCAACAATGGAAGTTATAACAGCAATAGCGGAAGTTATAACCGTAATGGAACGAGCAATGGCCGTAACAGCGAGATGACAAACGGAAGCAACCGTAGGGGCAACAACAATAGTAACGGTAATATGAACAGCGACCGTAATGGCAGTATGAATAGCAACCGCAGCGGCATGAACAATAACGGAAACGGTACGAATGCCAACGGTAACGGCAATATGCAGCAGCGCAACGGCAATGTTTCCAATGGTAATAGCAATGGCACCAACAGCAATAATGGCACCAGCGGACATTTCGGAAACGGCAATGGAAATAAGATGAACCAAAACAATGGTCAGAATTCCACAAACCGAAACAACATGGATAACGAAAGAACAAACGAATAGACACCTGATAGGTGTAAAGAAATATCGGAGGAGCAGGGCTTCACCGCGTGAGAGATGGTGGTCTCGATGGCGTGTGGAACCCTGTTTTTTTGTGCCCGGAAATTCCTGTCTTTTGTGTCTGGATTTCCTTTTTTTTAATGTCTGTAAAATTCTGTTTCTTGTGTCAGGAAGCAAGCTCCGCAGTCGCCTTTTTTGCCCTATGGGAATATTCCTTAACATAAGTTATGCTTATTTTGCCGCGCTGAGATACCCCAAATCGATGGCTTTCTCGTATTATGTTAATAAAAACTGATAAAAAAGTGTCTATATGTCATATTTTTGTATATCTTTGCAAGATATTCTCAAAAACCTAATAAAGAATTTATCGGAATTCATATAAATAAAAATTGTATCACATGAGAAAAATCAAAAACCTGTTAGTGCTTGCCCTGTTGCTCGTGGCAGTAGTCGCACAGGCACAGATGCAGTTGCCCCCCATTCCATTGGATTCGGCTGTCCGCATCGGAAAACTCGACAACGGACTGACCTACTACATCCGTTACAACAACTGGCCCGAACACCGTGCCAACTTCTACATCGCCCAGAAAGTGGGTTCCATTCAGGAGGAAGAGAGTCAGCGCGGACTGGCACACTTCTTGGAGCACATGTGCTTTAACGGCACCAAGAACTTCCCTGATAATAATGTGATTCGCTATTGCGAGTCTATCGGTGTGCAGTTCGGTGAAGACCTGAACGCTTATACCAGCATCGACCAGACGGTTTACAATATCGACAACGTGCCTACCACACGTCAGAGTTCGCTCGACTCTTGCCTGCTCATCCTGCATGACTGGGCCGACGACCTTACCCTCGATCCTAAGGAGATTGACAAGGAGCGTGGCGTGATTCACGAGGAGTGGCGTCTGCGCACCAGTGCCAGCAGCCGTATGTTCGAGCGCAACCTGCCCGCACTCTATCCGGGTTCCAAGTATGGCGTGCGTTATCCTATCGGATTGATGAGCGTCGTGGACAACTTCAAACCCAAGGAGCTGCGCGATTACTATGAGAAATGGTATCATCCGTCCAATCAGGGCATCATCGTCATCGGCGATGTTGACGTGAACCATACCGAGGCGATGATTAAGAAACTCTTCGGCGGTATCAAGAACCCTGCAAATGAAGCAAAAATCGTTGACGAGAAAGTGCCCGACAATGCTCAGCCTATCGTCATCATCGACAAGGATAAGGAACAGCGTTCAAGTGTAGTGGAACTTATGTTCAAGCACGATGTATTCCCAGATTCTCTGAAGTCATCCATGCTCTTCCTGATGCAGAACTATCTGAAGACGGCTGCAGTGAGCATGCTCAACCAGCGTTATACCGAGGTTGCACAGAAGGCAGACTGTCCTTTCGTGAGCGCAGAAGCTGGTGACGGCAATTTCATCTTCGCAAAGACCAAGGATGCATTTGATATCTCCGCATCTCCTAAGGATATGAGCCAGACAGCAGCAGCCCTCAAGGCAGCTCTGATAGAGGCTCGCCGCGCTGCAGAGTTCGGTTTCACAGCCACAGAGTTTGAACGCTTCAAGGCCGACATGCTGAGTTCGCTCGACAAGGAGTACAGCAACAAGGACAAACGCTACAATACGCAGTTCTACGGAGAATGCAAAAACAACTTCCTGAGTAACGACCCGATGCCGTCTATCGATTTCTATTATTCGACGATGAAGCAGATCGTGCCGATGATTCCGCTCCAGGCAGTGAACGAGTTGATTAAGCAGTATGTTCCTGCCAACGACAGCAACATGGTGATACTGAACTTCAACAACGAGAAGGAAGGCAACGTATATCCTACCAAGGACCAGTTGCTGGAAGCCGTCAATGCCGCACGCACCGAGAAAATCGAGGCTTACGTGGACAACGTGAAGAACGAACCGCTCATCACAACGATGCCTAAGGCCGGCACAATCGTGAAAGAGACCAAGAACGACAAGTTCGGTTATTCAGAGTTGAAACTCTCTAACGGCGCTACCGTGGTGCTGAAGAAGACCGACTATAAGAAAGATCAGGTGCTGCTCTCAGGCGAAGGCTTCGGCGGCAGCTCGCTCTATGGCGCTAAGGATTATACCAATACCAGCATGTTCAACGGCGTTATCGGTATCTGCGGACTCGGAGACTTCTCAAGCACAGAACTTCAGAAGGCTCTCGCCGGTAAGATTGCCAATGCCAACCTCACCATGGGACCTAAGTATATGGGCGTCGAAGGCAATTCTACTCCTAAGGATGTAGAGACCATGTTGCAGATGACTTATCTCTATTTCACCAAAATCAACAAGGACCAGAAGGCTTACGACAACCTGATTAGTCAGCTCCAGGTGGCTCTGAAGAACCGTTCACTCTCACCAGAAGTGGCTTTGAGCGATACCCTCACCGCTACCATGTATGGCCACAATCCTCGTTTGGCTCCTATGACGATTGAAAGACTCAAAGATATCAATTACGACCGTATCCTGGAAATGGCAAAGGAGCGCACAACCAATGCTGCCGGATGGACATTCACCATCATCGGCAACTATGACGACGCTACCATCCGTCCGCTCATCTGCCAGTATCTCGCATCGCTGCCTGCACAGGGCAAGATTGCGAAAGGTCATCGCGTGAATTTCATGCAGAAGGGTGAAATCAACAATACATTCCTTCGCAAGATGGAAACTCCGAAGGCCACATCTTACATGATTTGGCACAACGACGCAATGCCTTACACACTTGAAAACTCTATCAAGGCCGATATCGCCGGACAGGTGCTCAACATGGTTTATCTGAAGAAGATTCGTGAGGATGCCAGTGCCGCTTACTCTTGCGGTGCACAGGGTATGTCTAGTATCGATGACGATTACCGCAACATCACTATCTTGGCTTACTGCCCGATGAAACCTGAAAAGAAGGACATCGCGCTCAGCATCATGAATGCCGAAGTTCCGGCTCTTGCCAAGACCTGCGACGCTTCGATGTTGACCAAGGTGAAGGAGTATATGCTCAAACATATTGACGATGAGGTTAAGACCAATGGTTATTGGAGTGGCGTGATCTATGATTTCCGCAAATACGGAATTGATGAAAGCACCGACTATAAGAAGTTGGTAAATGCCCAGACGCCGCAGAGCATCTCCGCATTTATGAAAGAATTCCTCAAGGAAGGCAATCACATCACCGTGACAATGCTGCCAAAGGAGGAAAAGAAATAGATTTTATCGTATGACGGTTTCAGATAATTCTGATTGATTCGAAGATGTTGACAGATCAGAATGCTCTGACTCCATAAATAGGAAAAGGCGGATATCAATTAAATATCCGCCTTTTTCATGCTTTTTTTTGCTCATAGATAATTTTGTTGTATCTTTGCACGTTCAAACAAAGATATAAATATTATGCCGTATTTATTTTCATCAGAATCAGTTTCTGAAGGACATCCAGACAAGGTGTCCGACCAGATTTCCGACGCGTTGCTCGACCAGTTCCTGGCTTATGACGAGAACGCCCATTGTGCCATCGAAACCTTCGTCACCACCGGACAGGTGATGATTATGGGTGAAGTGCGCTCCTCGGAATATATCGACTTGCAGACAATTGCCCGCAATACAATCAACAATATCGGTTATACGAAATCGGAATATCAGTTCGACGGAAACTCGTGCGGTATTCTGACCGCCATCCACGAGCAGAGCGATGACATCGACCGTGGCGTGAGCCGTCAGGATACAGACAATCAGGGTGCCGGCGACCAGGGAATGATGTTCGGTTACGCTACCAACGAGACCGAAAACTACATGCCCGTATCGCTGGATTTGGCGCATCTCATCATGCGCACGCTCGCCGATATCCGCAAAGAGGGCAAGGTGATGACCTATCTGCGCCCCGATGCAAAGAGTCAGGTAACCATCGAATACAGCGATGACAACATCCCTCAGCGCATCGACACCATCGTGGTGAGCACTCAGCACGACGAGTTCGACAGCGACGACGACCGTATGCTGGCCAAAATCAAGGAGGATGTCATCAATATCCTCATCCCGCGTGTCAAGGCTCTGTGCGGCGACAAGGTGCTCGCACTGTTCAATGATGACATCAAATATTTCGTCAACCCTACAGGTAAGTTCGTCATTGGCGGCCCTCATGGCGACACAGGTCTCACAGGCCGCAAAATCATCGTCGACACTTATGGCGGCAAGGGCGCACATGGCGGTGGCGCATTCTCAGGCAAAGACCCGAGCAAGGTGGACCGTTCGGCAGCTTATGCCACCAGATACATTGCCAAAAACATGGTTGCCGCAGGCGTGGCAGACGAGATGCTCGTGCAGGTGAGCTATGCCATCGGCGTGGCACAGCCCGTCAGCGTATATGTGAACACTTACGGCCGCAGCAACGTCGGCATGACCGACGGCGAGATAGCACGCAAGATTCAGACGATGTTCGACCTTCGCCCGAAGGCCATCGAGCGCCAGTTCAAGCTCCGCCAGCCCATCTATCTGGAGACAGCCGCCTATGGTCACATGGGCCGCAAGAACGAGGTGGTGGAGAAGACCTTCACCAGCCGCTACCACGAGTCTAAAACCATGAAGGTGGAACTCTTTACATGGGAGAAGCTCGACAGCGTGGAGAGAATCAAAAATGAATTCGGACTCAAAACGAAATAATAACGGGGGAAGATATTTTCATCGTATAAATGATGCAGCAAAATGATTCTTTAGCAGTGCAGGGGGCTGATGCCGAGGGGCAGCAGGTCACGGCGAGACACCATACAGGACAACCCACACCGCACGAGGTGCTCAGTTGGTTGCCCAAGGATGCCACGCCCGAACAGCAAGATTCTGCTATTCAGAAACATATCAAGCCGTCGGAGATTCACTGGAGCAGTAATCCCGACACATTGCATCTGCCGGGACAGTCGGCAGGAAAGAGTTTCCGTGATGTCAGTCTGCCCCAATATTATCGTGAATCTTATTTCTCAAAGAGCAAATATTTCCATCCCGAACTGCCCGGAGGACGTCTGGGCGTGGCTGGCGACCCTGTGCCTTACACCATCGCCGACGACAATCTCATCACGTCTTTGCTTCTGGGCTGTTTTATCCTGGCGATGATATCCTTTGCCAAGTCGCGCCGTTTCATCACCCGTCAGGCGAAGAATTTCTTTTATGAACCGCGCTCCAATAGCAGTACCGTCACCGAAACGTCAGGAGAACTGCGTTTCCAGCTGTTCCTGTTGCTTCAGACCTGTCTGCTCTCGTCGATACTGTATTTCTTCTACACCCGTGCAACCACAGGCGACACGTTCAACGTGGAGTATTATCAGATTATCGGCATCTATACCGGCATAGTGGCGGCCTATTTCCTGTTCAAGATAATACTCTACTGGTTTTCCTGTTGGGTGTTTTTTGATAAGAACAATTTCGACCGATGGATCAAGACATATCTCTTCATGACATCCATCGAGGGATTGCTCCTTTTCCCATTGGTGATGCTCCAGGCTTACTTCGATTTATCCATGGAAAGTGCAGTCACTTATGTCGCAATTGTGGTGATATTGGTCAAATTAATGGCATTTTATAAGTCATTTATTATCTTTTTCCACCGAAAAGGCGTCTCTTTGCAAATATTTTTGTACTTTTGTGCGCTCGAAATAATGCCTCTACTAGCCGTGTGGGGTGTTTTGACAGTAACAAACAGTTATTTGAAAATAAATTTTTAGGACAAGACGATGATTAAGAAGATTTTGGTATCACAGCCTAAACCGACCAGTGAGAAATCTCCATATTTCGACATCGAAGCTGAATATGGTGTGGAATTGGTTTTCCGCCCCTTTGTTAAAGTAGAAGGACTGACGGCAAAAGAGTTCCGTCAGCAAAAGGTAAATATCTCAAATTATACAGCAATCGTATTCACTTCGCGCCATGCCATTGATAATTTCTTTACTTTGGCTAAAGAGTTGAGAGTGAACATCCCCGAGGATCTGAAGTATTTCTGTGTCACTGAGACAGTGGCGCTCTATATCCAGAAATACGTGCAGTATCGCAAGCGCAAGGTGTTCTTCGGCTCCACAGGCAAGATAGACGATCTTATCCCCACCATGGTGAAGCATAAGACGGAGAAGTATCTGGTGCCGATGAGCGACGTTCACAATGACGATGTGAAGAACATCTTGGATTCCAAGAAGCTCGATCATACGGAGTGTGTGATGTATCGCACCGTGACCAATGATTTCTCAGAAGAAGAAGTGAATGATTTCGACTATGATATGCTTATCTTTTTCAGTCCTACCGGCGTGAGGGCACTCACCAAGAGTTTCCCTTCGTTCAACCAGGGACAGGTGCGCATTGGCACCTTCGGGCCCACCACGGCCAAATCGGTGACTGAGGCAGGCTTGCGCCTCGACCTTCAGGCTCCCAGCAAAGAGTATCCGTCGATGACAGGTGCCCTTAAAGCATATCTCAAAAAGAATAAATAAATAGATATAATGTCTGCATCAGAAGCTCTCACATTGAGCAAGAAAGAGCGGATATGCAGCAGAACGCTGATAGAAAAACTCTTCAATGGCGGAGGCAGTCACTCGATGACCTTCTTCCCGTTGAGAGTTGTGTATATGCCGATGACACACGAAGCCGATGAGGATGCGTGGGATAAGACGCAGGCCCAGATGCTGATAAGTGTGCCGAAGAGGTATTTTAAACGTGCCGTGAAGCGCAACCGTGTGAAGCGCCAGGTGCGCGATGCTTACCGCAAACATAAGTCCGCCTTGCTCTCCAAGCTGGCGGATTCGCCGCAGAAGTCGGTGGCTGTAGCTTTTATCTGGCTCGACAGCAAGCTCTACAGCAGCAACGACGTGGAGTGGCGCGTGCAGAATCTCATCTCACGTATTGCCGAGAAGATATGAAAACCCTGAAAGACATATTGCATTTCGTGTCGCATGCCATCGCCTGGGTGCTGGTATTGCCCATCTTGTTCTATCAGAAATTCATCACCCCTTACACTCCGCCCTCGTGCCGCTTTGTTCCCACATGTTCGGAATACGCCCGTCAGGCATTGCTCAAGCACGGACCCATCAAGGGATTGGCTCTCGCCATCTGGCGGATATTGCGGTGCAACCCGTGGGGTGGGAGCGGATACGACCCCGTGCCGTGAGCATTTGAGATTCGAAAATAGGAACCTGAAAATGATGATTTGCTTTTTTCTTATTGTCTTCCCGTCAGTTCCTTTTGTCTCAATCCTCAATCATCGATAGCATATAACGATAAAAATAAAATAAAAAGATATGACAAAAAATTTTGTTGAAGAACTGAAATGGCGCGGTATGTTGGCGCAGATTATGCCAGGTACCGAGGAACTCCTGCAGAAGGAGATGGTCACAGCCTATCTGGGCACCGACCCAACAGCCGACTCGTTGCACATCGGTCACCTGTGTGGCATCATGATGTTGCGTCATCTGCAGCGCTGCGGTCACAAACCGGTCATCCTTGTCGGCGGTGCCACGGGTATGATTGGCGACCCTTCAGGCAAGAGTCAGGAGCGCAATCTGCTCGATGCCGAGACGCTGTATCACAACCAGGAGTGCATCAAGGCACAGGTTTCCAAGTTCCTGGATTTCGAGGGCAATGAACCCAACGCCGCCGTGATGGTGAACAATTACGACTGGATGAAGGACTTCTCCTTCTTGGATTTCGCCCGCGAAGTGGGCAAGCATATCACCGTCAACTATATGATGGCGAAAGACAGCGTGCAGAAACGTCTCAACGGCGAGGCTCGCGATGGTCTTTCTTTCACCGAATTCACCTATCAGCTCTTGCAGGGTTACGATTTCCTGCATCTCTATCAGTCGATGGGTTGCAAGTTGCAGTTGGGCGGCAACGACCAGTGGGGCAACATGACCACCGGTACCGAACTCATCCGCCGCACTGAAGGTGGCGAGGCTGAGGCTTACTGTCTCACCTGTCCGCTCATCACCAAGGCCGACGGCAAGAAGTTTGGCAAGACCGAGAGCGGCAACGTATGGCTCGACCGCAACCGCACCACGCCTTACGCTTTCTATCAGTTCTGGCTCAATGTGAGCGACGACGATGCCGAGAAATACATCAAGATATTCACCAGTCTCGACCGCGAGACCATCGAGGCTCTCATCGCAGAGCACAAGCAGGACCCGGGTCGCCGCGTACTGCAGAAGCGTCTCGCCGAGGAAGTGACCACCATGGTTCATTCCAAGGAAGACCTGGAAATGGCTATCGAGGCATCCAACATCCTCTTTGGCAAAGCTACCAAGGAGAGTTTGCTGAAACTTGATGAGCGCACTTTGCTCGACGTGTTCGACGGTGTGCCACATTTCGACCTTGCCAAAGACCAGCTGGGTCAGCCGGCAGTGGAACTCTTCACCCGTGATGACGTGAAAGTGTTCGCCAGCAAAGGTGAGATGCGCAAGCTCGTGCAGGGTGGCGGCGTGGCTCTGAACAAGGAAAAACTCGCTGCTTTCGATGCTCCCGTCACAGCCGACGACCTCATCGACGGCAAGTATCTGCTTGTTCAGCGCGGCAAGAAGAACTATTACTTGATTACTGTAAAGTAAAAAATAAATCTGCAAAAATTTGGTAGTGGATGAAAAATCCACTACCTTTGCACCCAGATTGTCCCATGGTGTAATGGTAGCACTACAGTTTTTGGTTCTGTCAGTGGTGGTTCGAATCCGCCTAGGACAACAAAATAAAGTCTTTAATAAAACGTAATGTACTGAATATAGTATGTTACGTTTTTTTCTTTTATAGCAGGTTGCCCCACGTTTGCCCCACCGATATTTTCTTGCGTGCCATATACCACTGCCATTTTCCCGATACTTCTCATTGCCAGTCGCTGTCTTCCAGTTGGAAAATTTCATCGAGAGGCTTCTCGAAAACGGCGGCAATCTTCAGGCTCAAGACCGTGGAGGGCACGTATTTTTCCTTTTCTATCGCCATGATTGTTTGGCGGGAGACGTTGACCAGGTGCGCCAATTGCTCCTGAGTCAGGTTTTTGATGGCGCGCTGCACCTTGATGTTATTCTTCATCTTTGTTCCTCCGCATTTTGTAAAGTTCATAATAGAATCGGCAGATAAACAGCAGAAACAGCGAGAAGAAGTAAAACCAGGCGAAATACATGAACAGGAAGCCATACACGAACAGCGTGCCCGCAATCAACAGAATGGTGTTGGCAAGGATGGACCATATCCATGATTCCAGCCTCAGATGAGAAATATATTCGTCCTCATCTTTTTCCCGCGCAAAAGAGATGCACAGCAATGCCACTGATACCAGGATGATGGATATTTCATCTTCCCATCCGTCGTTTCTCAAAAGGAACCCGCCTTTGCCGAAGAAACCATCGCTGGCAGGGATGATGCTGAATACGGTGCAGGGAAGCAAGTCATGGATGACGCCGCAGAGGTAAAGGGTCATGAAACATGCGCCAATGACGAACAGTATCCAACCAATCTTCTTGAATACTGGACTGAACAGATAATTTGATTTCATAGTTTCAATGTTTAGATTGTTATAATTGTTTTATGTTGCAAATGTAAAGTAAACTTTCCATTTAGACAAGTAAATTTGTCAAAATCTTCGATTATTAATCTTATTTATGTGTGAAACATCCAAACAGTTAATTTATGTTTCGTTTCGGTCTGAATGTTAAATCTGTGATTAAATCTTTACAAAGTAAATTCCCAAACTAGCTCGGATTTGCTCCGTTTCTGTCTTCGGAAACGCTGGCTAATGATGACCGATTTTGCTGAAAGCATCATTTCAGGGTGCGCTTTACATCTACTTGCTCTCCGTTTAGCATCATCCCGGCGTGCATTTTGGTGCAAGTTGGAGTCTGTTTTGCGGTTAACAAGGCCTAATCGATATTGCGATGAGAGCGCCAGAAGATCTCTTGATTACATAATGCGCTGATTATCAACGATGTATGGAAACGGCTCAAATTTAGCGTATTTTCGTCCGATGGAATGCTTGATGGGTTCCGTGCGATCCTCAGTGTTAAAAAACTGATTTCCGAATCCTACGCAAATGATATGTAATATCTGTGAATCATTATTTTTAAGTATTCTTTATAAAAGAAACGTATTATTAATAGAAAAGTTCAATAAAAATTTGTATCTTTGCCGACAATCAAAGACGAATCAAAAATAAAAAGATACTTATGAAGACGAATTATGAACTGCGCTATGCAGCCCATCCTAAAGATGCGAAAAGCTATGACACCACGCGTCTGCGCACAGATTTCCTGATAGAGAAAGTCTTTGGTGCAGACGAGGTTAACATGGTCTATTCGATGTACGACCGAATGATTGTGGGTGGTGCCATGCCAGTGCATGAGGAGTTGCTGCTTGAGGCCATCGACCCGCTCAAAGCTCCGCACTTCACAACCCGACGCGAAATCGGCATCTACAATGTGGGCGAAGGCGAGGGTATCGTAAGAGTCGGCGACGAGGATTTTGAACTCGCTTTCAAGGAGGCTCTCTATATCGGCAGCGGCGACCGCGACGTGTTTTTCAGAAGCAAGGATGCCGGGAAGCCAGCCAAGCTGTATTTCAACAGCACCACGGCGCACACGTCTTATCCCTGCCGCAAGGTGACCAAGGCTGATGCCATCAGCGTGCACATGGGCGCGCTGGAGACGAGCAACGAGCGCACCATCAACAAGATGATTGTAAACCAGATATTGCCCACTTGCCAATTGCAGATGGGTATGACGGAACTCGCCACTGGGTCGGTGTGGAACACCATGCCAGCGCACATCCACAGCCGGCGCATGGAGGCATATTTCTATTTCGAGGTGCCGCAGGAGCAGGCGGTGTGCCACTTCATGGGCGAGCCTCAGGAGACGCGCCACATCTGGATGCGCGGCGACCAGGCCGTGCTCTCGCCCGAATGGAGCATCCACTCGGCAGCAGCCACGCACAACTATACCTTCATCTGGGGCATGGGCGGCGAGAACTTGGACTATGGCGACCAGGACTTTTTCGAGATTACAGATTTGAGATAAACATAATAAACACTTTAAAATAAATCAAGAAATGGATAGTTTAAAAGCATTTTCACTAGAAGGAAAGAACGCTTGGATCACAGGCGCTTCTTATGGTATCGGTTTCAACATCGCCAAAGCATTCCACGCAGCAGGCATCAAAAACATCATCTTCAACGACGTTAAGCAGGAACTCGTAGACCGCGGTCTGGCTTCTTACAAAGAGGCAGGCATCGAGGCTCACGGATATGTGTGCGACGTGACCAATGAAGACCAGGTGCAGGCACTTGTAAAGAAAATCCACGAGGAAGTGGGACAGATTGATATTTTGGTCAACAATGCAGGTATCATCAAACGTATACCTATGCACGAGATGGCACGCAAGGATTTCCAGCAGGTCATCGATATCGACCTCGTGGGTCCGTTCATCGTCAGCAAGGCCGTGCTGCCAGAGATGATGGAGCGCAAGGAAGGCAAGATCATCAACATCTGCTCAATGATGAGCGAGCTGGGTCGCGAGACCGTTTCAGCTTATGCAGCAGCCAAAGGCGGTCTGAAGATGCTCACCCGCAACATCTGCTCTGAATATGGCGAGTACAACATTCAGTGCAACGGCATAGGCCCGGGTTACATCGCAACACCGCAGACGGCACCGCTTCGCGAACGTCAGCCCGACGGCAGCCGTCATCCGTTCGACAGCTTCATCTGCGCCAAGACTCCGGCAGGACGCTGGCTCGACCCTTCAGAACTGGGTGGCCCGGCAGTGTTCCTGGCTTCTCACGCTTCGGATGCAGTCAACGGCCACGTGCTCTATGTAGACGGTGGTATCCTGGCTTACATCGGCAAGCAGCCTAAATAATCCAAGGTGAATGCAAAGACGGACAAACGCGATGACGCTTGTCCGTCTTCATATAAAAAAAGAGGCGATTCATAAGAACCGCCTCTTTTCTCATCTTCAATTTTTTGCAATATTACTTGATTGCGTCTGACAATTCAGCACCAGCTTTGAATTTTGCAACCTTCTTAGCTGCAATCTGGATTTTAGCCTTTGTTGCTGGGTTGATACCTTCGCGAGCCGGACGCTCATTAACACTGAATGTGCCAAAACCTACGAGCTGTACTTTGTCACCTGCTACGAGAGCCTCTTTGATAGCTGCTACGGTAGCTTCTAATGCTTTCTTTGAATCAGCCTTTGTCAGTCCTGAGCCAGCTGCAATCTTGTCGATTAATTCTGTCTTGTTCATAATTTTTGATTTATTAAATGAATATTTATTGTTGTATATTGCAATTTCGCTCTCAAAAAAGGAGTTGGGAATAACTTTTTGGGCACAAGTTAAGTGTCGCATGTTGTATTTTCGGTCACAAATATAGAATATTCATTCGATAAATCAAACAAAAAATGAAAAAAAGTGAATTATTTTTTGAAAAATTGTCGTTAAACACTCGATTTCATGCATAATGACGGATATTTTTCGTATTTTTGCGCCCATAATATCGATAATGTAATTTTAGAAAATGCGCAGTATACCAACAGTAACTAAGAATTTGTTGATCATCAACGTCTTGGCTTTTTTGGGGATGAAAATGTTAAAACCAGCTATGGGTGTCGACTTGAACGATCTATGCGGTTTGCACTTTTTCATGGCATCCGATTTCCATATCTATCAGCTCGTGACCTACATGTTCATGCACGCCAATTTCGAACATATCCTCTTCAATATGTTTGCACTTTGGATGTTCGGTTGCGTGGTGGAACGGGTGTGGGGACCCAAGAAATTTTTGTTTTATTATATCTCCTGCGGCATCGGTGCAGGATTGATGCAGGAATGTGCCCAGATGGTTTCCATTTATCTGGATTTCAATTCCCAGTCGCCGCTGCCCGTCACTGAGGCGTTTGCGGTGATGCATCAGTATGCCACCCAGCTCAATGCCCTCACCACGGTGGGCGCATCGGGAGCCATCTATGCCATTCTGTTGGCATTCGGAATGATATTCCCCGACGAGCGTATTTTCTTATTCCCATTGCCTATCCCCATCAAGGCCAAATGGTTCGTCATCGGCTATGCTGCCATCGAACTGTTCTCCGCGCTTGCAACACCGGGAGACCAAGTGGCTCACATCGCGCATCTCGGCGGTATGCTCTTCGGCTTCCTGATGATTCGCTACTGGCAGAAGCATCCCGGCGGCAGTGTCGGCTACGGCCGTTCGCAGGGTGAACAGTTCTTCAGCAATCTGAAGGGCAAGTGGGAGCAGCGTTCTCATCGCAGCGCCGAACCATCGCAGCCATCATCCGGTTACACCAACCATCAGAGTGATTGGGACTATAACGCTAATAAAAAAGCGGAACAGGAGGAGATAGACCGCATTCTCGACAAGATTCGTAAGAGCGGCTATGACAGCCTGAGCAAAGATGAAAAGCAGAAGCTCTTTGAACAGGGCAAAAGGTAGATGATAAAAAAACTGAAGAAAATCACTTTCCAGATGGTTGCCGGAGCCAATGTGGCAACTATTCTGCTTATGTTTCTGGTCGGGTTTTCAGACCATCTGAACCCCGTCAGTCATCCCAGTTTGTCTAATTTGGGGCTGGCTTTCCCCGTCTTTCTGTTCATCAATTTCGGTTTTCTCATCTTCTGGCTCATCGTCAAACCCCGTACGGCAATCATTCCGTTTCTCGGATTCCTCGTGTGTTATGTGCCTGTGCGCACGTACATGCCTTTTAATGTAAGCCATGATGCGCCCGCGGGAGCAATCAAGGTGCTGTCGTATAATGTGTGGCTGTTCGATACTTGGGATTTCCCTGAAGGCGGTCCCAATGCGATTGTGGAATACATCGTAGACCAAAAGGCCGATATCGTATGCCTGCAGGAGTCGATGATCAGTGGCGATGCGAATACGAATTATTTGGATTCGGTGATGTCTAAGTCGTATCGGTATCATGATATCACCCGTGATAGACCAGGCGGCGACTGCATATCTCTGTACAGCAAATTCCCCATATTGTCGCGTGAACGGATAAAATACAAGTCGGAAGGCAACATGAGCATGGGCTATAAACTGAAAATAGGGGGAGATACGGTGCTCGTGGTCAATAATCATTTGGAGAGTACCAAATTGTCCGAAGAGGACAAGTCGCACTTCAAGAGTCTTGTGAAAGGGAGTCTGGGAGGTGATACCGCCAAGATTGAATCCCATGTGATTTACAAGAAATTGTCTGATGCCACAGCCGTACGCGCCCCGCAGGCGGAGACCGTGGCACGTTATATCCGTCAGCATCGTGGCATGAGCGTGATATGTTGCGGCGATTTCAACGACAGTCCCATCTCGTATGCCCGTCGGACGATAGCCAAAGATTTGACCGACTGCTACATAGCGACTGGCAACGGTCCTGGAATTTCGTACCACAGAAACGCATTTTATGTGCGCATCGACAACATCATGTGCTCCGATGATTGGGAACCTTTTGGATGTAAAGTAGATAGCAAAATTAAGTCATCTGACCACTATCCGATATATTGTTGGCTAAAAAAGAGGCCAAAACCGTGAAAATTGGATAATAAACTGCTATAAATTTTCCATAATGTGAAAATTTTCTTATCTTTGCACGTCTATATCTAGAAATAAATAATTAAATATAATAAAATAAAAAATGCAAAACAAAGGAATTGTAATTGTAACCGCCGTGTTACTGTCGCTTGCAAGCATCTTCTACCTGTCCTTCTCGGTAGCCACACGCTACTATGACAGTCAGGCAGCAAAGCTTAAAGACCCAATCGCCCAGCAGGACTATAAGGATTCTGTGAAGTACATGGGAATTTATTCTTATCAGAAGTGTTTGGAGACACAGATTGGTCTCGGACTTGACCTTAAGGGCGGTATGAACGTCATTCTTGAAATCTCTGTTCCTGATGTCGTTGAGACACTGGCTGACCACAAGACTGACATGAATTTCGTTAAGGCGATGAATAAGGCTAAGGCTGAAGAGGAAGTCAACCATGGCGATTTCATTTCGCTGTTTATCAAGTATTATCATCAGGTTGCTCCCGGCCACGGATTGGCAGAAGTTTTTGCCACACAGGAATTGCAGGGTAAGGTTTCTCCTCAGAGTTCCGACTCTGAAGTGGAGAAGGTTCTCCGCGAATCTGTTCAGTCGGCCATCGACAACTCATTCAACGTTGTCCGCACACGTATCGATAAGTTCGGCGTCGTTCAGCCTAACATCCAGAAACTGGAAGGTCAGCAGGGCCGTATCATGGTTGAAATGCCTGGTGTTCGCGAGCCGGAACGTATGCGTAAACTCTTGCAGGGTAGTGCCAACCTGGAATTCTGGGAGACCTACAATGCCGACGAGATCATCCCTTATCTGCAGCAGATAGACCAGCGTCTTGCCAATGGCGGTGATGAAGCTTCTACCGACACGACAAAGACCGTTGCCAAAGCAGATAAGAAAGAAGCTGCTCCTGCCAAGAAGGAAGTCGCTCCTGCAAAGAAAACTACCGCTCAGCCTAAATTCAAAATCAAAGGTGTAGACGAAAAGAAAGATGCTGGCGTGGCTGAAAATTCTGACGCTCAGGTGGCAGCAGCCAAGAAACAGCATCCTCTGCTCGCAATGCTCCAGCCCACACAGGGCCAGCTCAGCATGGTGGGACTCGTAAATGTGCGTGATACCGCCGCTGTGAACAAGGTTCTTCATTCAGCTGCTGCTAAGCAGATTCTGCCTTCAGACGTGAAACTGCTCTGGAGTGCAAAGCCAACAGATATGATCAAAGGCGAAAAGAATATCTACGAACTCCATGCCATCAAGGTTACTACGACCACAGGTCGTGCTCCTCTGGAGGGTGACGTAGTGACAGACGCTAAAGACCAGTTCAACAACTTGACAGGTCAGCCTGAAGTTTCGATGACGATGAACTCCGACGGTGCTCGTCGCTGGGCAGCGCTCACCAAAGCTAACGTGGGCAAGGCCATCGCTATCGTTTTGGATGGAGTGGTTTACTCTGCTCCTCGTGTAAACGGTGAAATCGACGGTGGTCAGTCTTCAATCTCTGGTAACTTCACCATTGAGGATACCAAGGACTTGGCAAACACATTGAAATCAGGTCGTATGCCGGCACCTGCCCGCATCGCTCAGGAAGAGGTCGTAGGTCCTACACTGGGTGCTCAGTCAATCCAGCAGGGTATCGTTTCATTCATCATCGCATTCGTAGTGCTGATGCTCTACATGATTATGATGTATGATTTCATCCCTGGTATGATTGCCAACGGTGCATTGCTCATCAACTTGTTCTTCACGCTGGGTATTCTGACGTCCTTCCAGGCGGCACTTACCATGTCGGGTATCGCCGGTATGGTGCTCTCGCTGGGTACTGCGGTCGATGCCAACGTGCTCATCTATGAACGAACCAAGGAGGAGCTGCGAGCCGGCAAGGGCATCAAGACTGCCATGAATCTGGGTTACAGCAATGCCTTCTCCGCTATCTTCGACTCCAACTTGACCAGTTTGCTCACGGGTGTCATCCTTTACATTTTCGGTACAGGTCCTATCCGCGGTTTCGCAACCACATGGATTATCGGTATTGTCTGCTCATTCTTCAGCGCCGTTTACCTCACACGTCTCGTTTACGAGAACCGTATGAAGAAAGACAAGTGGCTGACTCAGAACTTCACCACACGCTTCTCGCAGAAGTTCATGCAGAATACTAATTTCCGCTTTATGTCGATGTATAAGGCCACGTTCACCTTCACGGGTATCATGATAGTCATCTTCTGCATCAGTTTCGCTGTACGTGGCTTGAGTCCAAGTATTGATTTCACTGGTGGTCGTAACTACGTTGTGGCATTCGAGAAACCAGTAGAACCTGAGCAGGTGCGCGGAATCATCTCCCAAGCATTCCCTGGGACAACTACCAGTGCCCTTGCACTTGGTACCGACCATAAGACCATCCGTATTTCTACCAACTATAAGATTGAAAGCAACAATCCAACAGTTGATGATGAGGCTGAAACAATACTCTATCATGCACTGAAGAGTAACGGTTTGGTATCTCAGAAGAATATCGAAGCATTCAAGAATCCGGATATCCGTCAGGGTGGTTCCATCATCAGTAGTACTAAGGTGGGTCCGTCTGTGGCCAAGGATATCACTTACGGTGCCATCGTGAGCATCGTGCTTGCCTTGATAGCCATCTTCCTCTACATCCTGCTGCGTTTCCGCAACCTCGCATTCTCTGTAGGTTCTACGGTGGCTTTGACTGTGGATACATTGGTTGTGCTCGGTGTCTATTCACTCTGTTGGGGCTGGATGCCATTCTCGCTGGAGGTCGATCAGACGTTCATCGGTGCCATCCTTACCGTGATTGGTTACTCTATTAATGATAAGGTGGTGGTCTTCGACCGTATTCGTGAGAACCTCCGTCTGCATAAGAAGCAGGATTACCAGTCGCTGTTCAACGACAGTATCAACGAGACCCTGACCCGTACCATCAACACATCATTCTCTACGTTGATTGTGTTGCTCTGTATCTTCTTCCTTGGAGGTGAGAGCATCCGCAGTTTCTCGTTCGCAATGATTCTGGGTGTCGTCTTCGGTACGCTTTCTTCAATCTTCGTCGCATCACCAGTGGCTTATCTGGTACTCGGTCGCAAGATTAATCCTGAGAGAACTGAAACAGAAGCTGCATAAGCTTATTGAATATAACAATAAAAAGAGAGACCGCACGGATATCAAATCTGTGCGGTCTCTCTTTTTTGTTTATCAATGATGATGGCTATAATCGTATATTGAACAGAGCAGTTTTTACAATTCTATCTCGTCTTTGATCCTTCCGTAGAATTGTTCTACCACGGTCAGTATTTCTTGTGGCAGATATTCGAAAGCCTTTTCTATCATTTCCTCTGGCACTTCATAGTAAGCCTCTGCCATGGAACCTGTGATGGCAGCCTTCGTGTCGGTGTCACCGTCGGCCAACACAGCCTGTCTGATGGCATCTTCGAAGTTCTCGCTTTCCAGAAAACAACGTATCGCCATCGGGACGGTTTCCTGACAGGTTCCGTCGAAATGACCTTCCTCTCCGATTTGGCGGATGTCTTTCATGGGAAGAATCTCGTAGCCGAAATTATGTATCACGGCGTTTTCGATGTTTTCCTTCGGTATGCGGCAGGTGCGCAACCAATAGATTAATGTCGCCACGCATTGTGCCCCTTTGATGCCTTCAGGGTGGTTATGGCTCACCTCTGCCGACTTCTTTGCCTCGTCGAGCACTTCGTGGTAATCGTCGAAAAGCCATCCCACGGGACTTACTCTCATTGCCGAACCGTTGCCGAAGGAGTTCATCGGTTGCGGATTGTCGGAATTCAGCCAATGGTAAAACCTGTTTCCGTAGCCGCCCATCGGGTTCGGATAGCGTCGGCACCAGTCTAGTAGCGACTCTTTATAGTCGCGATGATTCATGATGGCATCAGCAATGGCCACTGTACAGATTGTGTCGTCTGTATAGCCGCAGTCTTCAGTGAAGAGTTTGAAACCAGGTTCTGGGGGATTGCCAAATTCAAATCGAGAACCGATAATGTCTCCGATAATAGCTCCGATCATAGGCGTGATAGATTTATAAGTTTGTTGTACTCCCACCG
>ENA-UOYA01000976-UOYA01000976.1-activated-sludge-metagenome-genome-assembly--contig:-NODE-976-length-33110-cov-8.047406_pt1 | contig 33110 bp, 31 predicted proteins | sample MGYA00238163_ERZ764804 | MGnify/ENA primary metagenome ERZ764804 (study PRJEB28919, sample SAMN05720223) | activated sludge metagenome | isolation source: Anaerobic digester | place: Hong Kong... | reverse complement strand
ATAAGGTACTGATAAATCGAGATGGGTTGTTGTTGAACTCCGACACAATTTTTGCGCGGGTTTGTCCTTTTTCCTTCAATAATTCAATTCGCAACTTATTGGCGGAGATAAAAGCAATCTCAATGCCCGAGAAATAGGCAATAAGCAAGAGTACAAGAGCAAGTGATAAAATTTCCATAACAGCGTAAAGGTATTAAAAGCAAATCATTGGGCAAATTCTAAGCTAGTACACAAACTCTATCTCTTTAAACCCGAATTTCTGTGGCTTGCCTTTTACGTCTATTTCCAGTTTGCCTTCTTTGGTAACACCGGTAATTTCCCCTTTGAAAGCAGTGCCGCTTTTTGTGAACTCAGACGTTTGATTATAGCGCCACAGCGAAGTGGTGTAGGCCTTTTCCAGAAAATTAAAATGCAGCAAGCGCAATTGCAAATAATATTTTTCTAAATAAGACGAGAGTTTACCTGCAAGGTTCTCGATATCCAAGGTCTGATTATTGTTCTCCAACGCTACAGAAGTTGCATGTGTCAGCGTAGTATCGAATTGAGTTTGATTAATATTGATGCCAATACCTATAATGGAATGCTGTATTTTACTGCCCTGCAGTGCATTTTCAATGAGCACACCACATACTTTCTTCCCGTTAATTAAGATATCGTTCGGCCATTTAATCTGCACATGCTCGGCACAAATGCTTTCGCAAAATTCGCGAATACCGAGGGCTACAGCCATGTTTAGGTAAAATTGCTTATCGGGCGAAAGAAAATTCGGATACAAAATATAGGAAACGGTGAGGTTTTTGCCCGATTCGGTTTGCCAAACGTTGCCAAGCTGTCCGCGCCCTTTCGTTTGCGCTTTAGCGATAATTAACGTGCCGTCTGTGGGTTTTTGTGTAGAAAGGAGTTGCTTTGCATAGTCATTGGTGGAGTCGATAGTTTCTAGCGATATGACATTTTTTCCGATAAATAGGCTTTCGTGCATTGTTGGAATGATTTTTCCTTTAGATTTGTTTAAGAATAAAAGTAAACATTTTGGCAAATAAAAAATTAGAATCGTCTTCAGACGAATTAGTGCAGATTATCATTGATGCTCTCCACGAAAAAAAAGCAAACGATATTGTAAGTCTCGACTTGCGAAATATTAAAGACACCGTAGCCAATTTCTTTGTGATTGCACATGGAGATTCGAACACACAAGTGAACGCGCTTCACCATAGTGTAGTGCATTTCGCGAAAGATACAGGCCATCAACCCTACAAAGTGGAAGGTACTGAAAATGGCGAGTGGATTATTGTCGATTTCGTAGATGTAGTGGTGCATATTTTCCATCGCGATAAACGCGATTTCTATCAATTAGAGGAATTGTGGAACGATGCAAAATCTAAAAAACACACTGCACAAGCAGCCAAAGTAGCAGCAGAAAAGACCGGAAAGGGAAAACGTGTGTCTGTCAAAAAGACTACAACCGTGAAAAAAGCGGACAAGATCGACTTTGCTTTGGAAGAAAAATTATTTGCCGATAAAGAAGCCACCAAAAAGGCTACAGCTAAAATCAACACGGCAAAGAAAATTGCTGCCAAGAAATTAGTGGCTAGCGATTTGAAAAAGAAATCAGGAGATACTAAAGGTACAACCAAGAAAGTATCAACTAAAGCAGCTCCCAAAGCAGCAACTAAAGCTCCGGTAGCCAAAAAATCTGCAAAAAAATAAACAAAACAACGATCCGTTCAATTTATAACATATGAGTAACGAACAATCTTCAAATACATCGAATAATCAACCCAAATCGAATCGGCCTCAACCGCCACGCAGAAAGCAAAAACCGGAAGAGGAAGGATTTCAGTTTAATTTCTTTTGGATTTATGCCATCATAGGTGCAGTGTTATTGCTGGGTCTGGCTTCCAATTTTGCTGATTCCTCTAAATCGATTTCTTTCCCGGAATACAAGCAAATGGTGCTAGATAACGATGTTTCTGCCATTAAAATTATCGGGCAAAAAAATGCATTGGTTTATCTTAAAGACTCCGCACTTTCAAAAGCGAAGTATGAAGCCGTTGCAAAAGGTAAATTCGGTTCACCAAACCACGGCCCGCATTACACCTTCACCATTGCGTCTAACGATGCTTTCGATAAAACAATGGCTGAGTTCTACAAACTTCACCCTGAAGTGAAGGAAGTGGATGTATTATATGAAGAAGGAAAAGATTGGGGCAACCTGATTGGCTGGTTGTTGCCACTGGTGATTATTGTTGTGCTTTGGATTATGATGATGCGCAGAATGGGCGGAGGTGCAGGAGGTGGAATGGGCGGAGGCAACATCTTCAATATCGGTAAGTCGCGTGCCATTTTATTCGACAAAGGCGAAAAAACAGACATTACATTCAAGGATGTTGCCGGTTTGGAAGAAGCAAAAGTGGAGGTAGAAGAGATTGTAAGCTTCTTGAAAGAACCGCAAAAATACACCAAATTGGGAGGTAAAATTCCTAAAGGCGTATTGTTAGTTGGTCCCCCGGGAACAGGTAAAACCCTTATTGCGAAAGCGATGGCGGGTGAAGCGCAAGTGCCGTTCTTCTCGATTTCAGGTTCTGAGTTTGTGGAAATGTTTGTAGGCGTTGGTGCATCGCGTGTACGTGACCTATTCAAACAAGCACGCGAGAAAGCACCTTGTATTATTTTCATTGATGAGATTGATGCCATCGGTAGAGCGCGCGGTAAAACGTTAGTTCAAAGTAATGATGAACGCGAAAGCACATTAAACCAGTTGTTGGTGGAAATGGATGGTTTCAGCGGAGAGAAAGGTGTAATTATGTTGGCGGCTACTAACCGTCCGGATGTATTGGATCAAGCATTGCTTCGTCCGGGTCGATTCGACAGGCAAATCTCCATCGACCGTCCGGATATGAAAGGACGTGCACAAATTTTCAAAGTGCATTTGCAAAGCATTAAAACGGCTACCGATTTAGATGTAGAAAAATTAGCATCGCAAACACCCGGTTTTGTGGGTGCCGATATCGCGAATATCTGTAACGAAGCGGCTTTGATAGCAGCTCGTAAAAATAAAGAGTCGGTTTCGATCGAAGACTTTAATGATGCCATCGATCGTGTGATTGGCGGATTGGAGAAGAAAAACAAAATCATTCAACCGGATGAGAAGAAAATTATTGCTTATCACGAAGCCGGACATGCTTTGTGCGGTTGGTTCTTGGAAAATGCACATCCTTTGGTGAAGGTGTCGATTGTGCCGAGAGGTGTGGCTGCATTAGGTTATGCGCAATATTTGCCGAACGAAAAATACTTGGAAACGGTAAATGAAATGGAAGACCGTATGTGTATGACTATGGGCGGACGAGCAGCTGAAAAGGTAGTGTTCAATAAGATTTCAACAGGTGCCATGAGCGATTTGGATACAGTTACAAAAATGTCGTATGCTGCTATCGCTTACTATGGTATGAACGATAAGGTAGGTAACATTTCATTCTACGATATGGCGAATAACTCAACGTTTGCGAAGCCATATTCAGAGGCTACTTCACAAATGATAGACGAAGAAGCCCGCAAAATGATTGATGTTCAGTATTTACGTGCGCAACAATTGTTGATCGAAAAACGTGAATTACTAGACACTTTAGCCAAAGCATTATTGGAAAAAGAAGTGTTGTTTAAAGATGATTTGCAAGTGATTTTAGGCCCACGTCCTTTCGATAAACCTGAAGTAGCAGCAGAAGAACCTAAAACTGCGCCATCTACTAATGTAGACAGTACGGATGCACAAGTTGAAAATAACCCTAGCTGATTAGCAAATATTCATTATCAGTAGTATAGATTTGGCGGTAGGACTGAAATAGTCTTATGTCACTAAATCTTAAGCGTATGTTTACAGAAGATCAAGGAACAGGTTTGTTCAGTAGTTTTAAATCGCTGTTTGGTTCGTCCAAAAAGAGCGAAGCTACAACCGGAAATATCGAGGAGCTTGTAGAAGAGTATACTCGTCCAAGTATGGAAGGCATTGAAGTGCCTGCCACCCCAATGCATACGCGCACCGTGTTCTTCGAGGCGAAAAGCGAAGAGCGAGTGAGTAAAGCAATTCATCATTCATCCGTTGAAAATTTAGATGTTTCTTTTGCCGAGAACTTTGTGGCGAAAGGCGGAAAATTCATGTACTTCGAAACTATTGCTGAAGCTGTATCTGAGGTGAAATTGATTGCCGAAGAAATGAATTGGATGCATGTGTATTGTTGGGAAAATGAAGTGAAAGACATGTTCTGTACTAACGATTTTCAACGTGGAGCTATCGGTTTTACAATGGAGAACAGCGCAGCCGTTATGTGCATGTGCGATTCGTTGATTGCAGAAAACGGCACCTTGTTGTTGAACCCGAAACAAGCGAGCAGACGCAGATTGCCGGTGTTCCCTAAAACACAAATTTTTATAGCGAACACAACACAAATTTTGTTTTCACTTTCAGAAGCATTAGAAAAATTTAATGTTGACAATAAAGGCGAATTGCCATCTGTGTTGAATTTGCAAGATAATTGCAAAGGGAACTATTACTATGACGGACAGTTGGTGTTGAAAGCGGAGGGTACAGAAGATGTGTATCTTATATTAGTGGATGAAATTATCCCACCTAGCAATAGGGTTTAAAGAGGTGAATGTAAAATGAAATATGGCGGTTCGGATTTTCCGGACCGCCTTTTCTTTTTCCTAGAAGTCTCTTTATTAATAAATTATAACTTCTTGTTAAACGCATAACCAGAATGAGATTTTTAGTATAAAAATCACAATATTGTAACAGAATTATTTTTTATATGAATCTTCGCTACTTCGCATTAGCCACAATTGCTTTTTTGCTTGTTTTTAATTCTTGTAACCAAAAAGGGAAATCGGAAGCTTCCGGTAAGAAAGAAAAGAAGCCCATATCCGTTGATGCGCTTTTAATTGAGTCGCAAAAATTCGCTTACACATTAGAAGCTAATGGAACAGTGCTAGCTAGTGAGTTTGTAGAGCTTAGGCCTGATGTTGCCGGACGTTTAGTATTATTGAATATCAATGAAGGTTCATTTGTAAACGAAGGTACATTGCTTGCCAAATTGTTTGACGATGACTTACAAGCCCAATTACGTAAAAATATTGCTGCATTAGATATTGCAACAAAAAACGAGCAGCGTATGAAAACGTTATTGAACGCAAATGGATTGAACCAACAAGATTACGATCAGGCACTTACACAGTTGAATAGCGCCAAAGCCGATTTGGATTATACTCGAGCACAAATCAGAAAAACAGAGGTTCGTGCTCCGTTTTCTGGATTAATAGGATTGCGCAACGTAAGCAATGGCGCCTATGTGAACACCACTAATGTGATTGCCACACTTCAACAAGTAAGTACGTTGAAAATTGATTTTGTAGTGCCGGAAAGCAATGCGAAGGAATTGAAGGTTGGTCAGATGGTTACACTTACATCTAACGAAAACCCAACAAAAGTTACTGCACGTGTTATGGCTATCGAGCCACAAATCAACACTGGAAGTAGAAATTTGAAAGCCAGAGCCGTTGTAACCGATTCTAAAGTGAAATTAAATCCGGGTGCATTTGTGAAAGTACAATTGGAGCAGGGTAATAATAATGCTATTCTAATTCCTACAAACTGTGTAATTCCTGAATCGCGTAACAGTAAAGTAGCTGTGATTAAAAATGGGAAAGCACAATTTCAAGTGGTGCAAATTGGTTATCGCGATGAAACGAATGTGGAAATTACCGATGGCTTGAATGTGGGTGATACCATTGCGTTGAACGGCATATTATATCTGAAACCGGATGTACAAGTAACGGTTCGTTCTGTGAAAAAATCTAATTGAATTGAGCCATGAATATTTCCGAGTTAAGTCTTAGACGCCCTGTTTTTGCTATAGTTTGTAGTATCGTTATTGTGCTCTTCGGGCTTGTAGCCATGAAGTTTTTGGGCGTGCGTGAATTCCCGGCAACCGATCCGCCTATTATTACAGTGCGTACCAATTACACCGGTGCCAATGCCAATGTTATCGAAAGTCAGATTACAGAACCTTTGGAAAAGGCCATAAATGGTATTCAAGGTATTCGAACGATTTCTTCTTCGAGTAATCAAGGCTCGAGTGTGATTACCGTAGAGTTCAATCTCACAGAGAATTTGGATAATGCGGCCAATGATGTGCGCGATAAAGTGAGTCAGGCTGTGAAGCAATTGCCGGCTGATATTGATGCACCTCCTGTGGTGTCGAAGGCCGATGCTAATGCTGATGCCATTATTATTCTAGCAGTTCAGAGTAAAGAAAAAACAACACTTCAACTAAGCGATTTTGCAGAAACTACTTTGCAAGAAAAACTGCAAACCATTCCGGAAGTAAGTGGGGTGAATCTATACGGACAGCGGAAATATGCAATGCGTATTTGGTTTCACCCGGAGCAACTTATGGCTTATAATGTTACGCTACAAGACGTAAAAACAGCGCTCGATAAGGAAAACGTAGAGTTGCCCGGAGGTAAAGTATATGGCAACAATACAGAGTTGATTGTGCGTACATTGGGCAGATTAACGAAAGAGGAAGATTTTCGCAATTTGATTTTGCGGGAAGATGCAACCGGTATAGTGCGTTTAAGTGATGTTGCCGATGTAGTACTTGGGAGTGAAGCTGAAGAAGTTGGTTTTCGTTTGAATGGCGTAAATGCATTGGCCTGTGCGCTTACACCGCAACCCGGTGCCAACTACATCAATATTGCCGAAGAGTTTTATAAAAGATTGGAATCTATTAAAAAGCAAAAGGGCTTTGAAGATATCGAATTCAATGTGGTACTCGATTCTACCAAAAATGTGAAACGTGCATTATTAGAAGTAGAAGAAACATTGTTGATTTCGTTCCTATTGGTGGTGTTAGTGATTTATTTCTTTTTCCGAAGTTGGAAAATTGCTATACGCCCGTTAATAGATATTCCTGTGTCTTTGATTGGTGTATTCTTTGTTATGTATTTGTTTGGCTTTAGTATTAATATTCTCACCCTGCTCGCTATTGTATTGGCTACAGGGCTTGTGGTGGATGATGGTATTGTGGTTACCGAAAATATTTTCCGAAAGTTAGAAGAAGGAATGGGTATCAAAAAAGCAGCCTTAGAAGGTTCTAAAGAAATTTTGTTTGCCGTTATTTCTACTTCTATCACATTAGCAGTAGTGTTCTTGCCGTTGATTTTCATTCAAGGATTCGTAGGTAGTTTATTTAAAGAGTTTGGTGTTGTTGTAGCAGCGGCCGTTTTGATTTCGGCTTTTGTTTCACTTACGTTAACGCCAGTGTTGAACGTATTGCTGAGTTCCAAGAATGCAGGACATGGAAAGTTTTATGAGAAAACTGAGCCCTATTTTCAAGCCTTTGAAAATGGCTATCGAAACTTGTTGAGTAAGTTTATGAAGGTGCGTGGACTTTCCTGGGTGATTATTGGCGTAAGTATGTTTATTGCAGTGCTACTTTTCAAAACATTGCAAACCGAATTAGCACCAATGGAAGATAGAGGTCAGTTCCGTTTTTCAGCCACTGCTGCCGAAGGTACTTCGTTCGATTATATGGATCGTTTTGTACAATCGTTGTCGAATTATTTTCAAGATTCCATACCGGAAGAAACATTCACATTTGCTTCAACCAATAACCAAAATGTAGGAACGGGTAGTGTGAACAGTGCATTCGGACGAGTTGTATTGGTACCCCGCGAAGAGCGTAAGTTATCGCAAGAAGAAATTTTGAATCGTACCAACAGTCAACTATCCCTCTTTAATGATGGTAGAATATTTCTTGTACAAGAGCAAACCATCAGTGTGGGATTGGCTTCTAAAGGGGCTTTGCCGGTTCAATATGTAATTCAAAATCAGAATTTCGATAAGATAAAAGAAGTGTTGCCCAAGTTCTTAGCAGAAGTGCGCAAAGATTCTACTTTCCAGATGGCAGATGCCAATTTGAAATTCAACAAACCCGAATTGCAAGTAGAAATCGATCGATTGAAAGCAAAAGATTTAGGCTTGAGTGTTGCAGATATTGCACAAACGCTACAATCGGCATTCAGTGGTAACCGTATTGGTTACTTTATTATGAATGGGCGTCAGTACCAGATTATAGGGCAAATGAGTCGTAACGACCGCGATGAGCCTGCTGATATCGATAAACTATACACCAAAAATAATCGTGGCGAGTTAGTGCAACTTTCGAGTGTAATTACGCTAAAGGAAACCAGTAATCCACCGCAATTGTATCACTTTAATCGCTATAAATCAGCAACAGTTTCTGCATCCTTAGCACCCGGAAAAACCATTGGGGATGGAGTTGCAGCCATGCAGCGTATAAGTGATAAATTGTTGGATGAGAGTTTTACCTCTTCACTGAACGGGCCATCGCGCGATTTTGCGGAAAGTTCTTCCAATACATCTTTCGCCTTTTTATTGGCTTTGGTGCTCATTTATTTGGTCTTAGCCGCACAGTTCGAGAGCTTTGTAGATCCGTTTACGATTATGCTTACGGTGCCTTTAGCCCTTGCAGGCGCCTTGCTTTCATTGTGGCTTACCGGTAACACGATCAATATCTTCTCTCAAATTGGAATGATTATGCTCGTGGGCTTGGTTACCAAAAACGGTATTTTAATTGTAGAGTTTGCCAATCAAAAACGAAAAGCCGGAGAAGCCAAATTAGATGCCATTCTCGATGCATCGGTGCAACGTATGCGTCCGATTGTGATGACGAGTTTGGCTACATCACTTGGTGCTTTGCCTATTGCACTTTCGTTGGGTGCAGCTTCAACGAGCCGTATTCCATTGGGAGTGGTAATTGTAGGCGGTGTACTTTTCTCTTTACTGCTTACCTTGTTTGTTATTCCTGCCGTGTACTCTTATTTATCTGCTACTAAAAAATATGCCTTCGATGAAGAATAAAGGATTGTTGTTGTTTCTTCTTATGTTTTCATATACTGTGTTTGCGCAACAAGCACTATCGTTGGAAGATGCTGTTCGTATAGCTTTGGAGAACAACTATCAAATTAAAATTGCACAGAACGAATCCCAAATAGCGCATATCAATAATCATCCCGGAGCTGCCGGAATGTTACCAACCATTGCTGTGAATGCCACTGATAATCCTGCTTTAAACAATTTGAAGCAAGAGTTTACTAATGGCTCTACTATTGAGCGAAACAATGTGGGTAGCAATGCTTTCGCGGCTAATGTGGCGCTCAACTACACTATTTTCGATGGTTTGAAAATGTTCGCCACTAAAAAGCGATTGGCAGAATTGGATTTGCTAGGTGAAAACAAATTGAAGTCGCAAATCCAAAATACGTTGAGTCAAGTTATTCAACGTTATTCGGCTGTAATAAAGCAACAGAGCTATTTAACGGTGGTGCAACAATTACAAAAAGTAAGTGAAGAGCGATTGCAATTGGTAAAACTACGCCAAACGGCAGGTATGGCCAATAACACTGATTTGTATTTGGCAGAGTTAGATTTTACGTCTCGCAATCAGGCTGTTCTTTCACAAGTAAATGCTGTGAAAAGTGCATTAACCGATTTAAATATTGCTCTAAATTTTCCTGCTGACAGCACTTATTTGTTGAATGCTAATTTACCTGTGACCCCGAATTTGCGTTATGCCGAGTTGGTTTCGCGTGTAGCTATGAATCCTGAAATTCTAGCCAACGAAAACCAAATCAATATTTCGTTACAGGCACAAAAAGAGATTCAAGCCGCGCGATTGCCACAACTTAAATTGAGTGCAGCTTATAACTACAACCTTTCGCAGAGTCAGGCTGGTTTTACATTGTTTAATCAAGCGTATGGCCCATCAGCATTGGTTACGCTTTCAGTGCCGGTTTTTTCGGGAAATGTGAATGCGCGTAATTTGAAATCCGCAAAATTGCAAACCCAAAATGCCGAATTGCAACTAGAGCAAAACAAGAAACTCTATCAAGGTTTATTGCTGCAAACTTGGCAAATGTATTCCATGTTAGTTGCCCAAATGGAGATAGATAAAAGCGATTCCAAAACAGCCAAAGATTATCTTGATTTAATGACGAAGCGTTACCAAATGGGACAATCTACCGTTGTTGATTATCGCGAGGCTCAACGTAGCTTTGAAGAAGTAAATTATCGAGTGATAAATAATCTTTATTTGGCGAAACTAGCCGAGACAGACCTTTTGCGCCTTTCCGGTCAATTGATAAAGTAGTTTGTATTAGAAAAATGACTCATTTGATTTTCGTAAAGTTCCATGACAAAAGTCATAGTTCTTTACAAATCAAATAGTTCTCTTTGCTCAACTTAACTTTTTTATCTTTTTGAACATCTTTAGGCACTATGTTAATCCACATCAATAGCAAACAAAAATTAGCAGCATTACAGAAGGAATTCAGTTCCTATTTCCCGTTTCTGAAACTTGAGTTTTTCCGAAAAAAACACAACGATATGGAAGGTTCTGCCAAGCGTTATTTGGTAAGCCACGACACTTCATTGAGTGAGTTGCTGAAAGTGGAAACAGATGCGGAATATGTATTTTCTGCAGATACTACTGTGTCTACAATAGAACAAGACTTGGAAACAAAGTTTGGATTGCATGCACAAGTGTTCCGCAAGTCAGGTAATGTATGGATTGAAACTACACTTACCGATTCGTGGACATTAGCCCATCAAAACGAAGAGGGTCAAGAGTTATCCTCAAAAGGCGAAGACGAAAGTGCTGAAGATATGGCCGATCGTGATGTTTGGCGTTAATTAGCCAGGTTTCGAAGTTTTTCTTCCTCGAGTACAGCTATTTTACCTTCTTTAATTTCAATCAATTTTTCGTGCTTGAAATCGCTAAGCGTCCGAATGAGTGATTCAGTTGCTGTACCCACTACTTGCGCTAAATCTTCTCTCGAAAACTGAATTGCCGGTTTGTCTTCTTGTTTCATTTTGAATTTAGAGTAAACTTCTAGCAATCCGTCTGCAATTCTTTTGCGGAGCGAGTTGTAAGCCAATTTCAACAATTGTTCTTCGCGCTCCAAAGCGTTTTTCGCTAACATAGAAATGAATTTTTTTGCTACTGAAGTATTAGCTGTAACCAACTGCATGAAATCGTTTTTCGGAATAAAACATACTTCTGCGTTTTCTAATGCTTCACACGATTCCTGCAAAGTTTGCATATCGCCTAAAATATAGGAGTAGCCAATAAAATCGCCTTTGGTATAAATGCCGGTAATCAATTCTTTCCCGTCTTCGCTGGTTTTAAAGGTTTTTACTTTTCCTTCTACTACTAACAATAAGAAGTTGACACGCTGTCCTTCGCGATACACATTTTCTTTCTTTTTGAAATGTGAGGTGTCGTAATTGTCGGGCAATGATTTCAATTCTTCAAAAGATTTTGCCAACGATAACAACTCGCGCATTCCCTCTGAAGAAGATGAAATTTCTTTGCGTAAAAATTCCGATTTACGTAAGCGAGATTCTACGGCATTCAACAATTCACTTTCTTCGAAAGGCTTGGTAATATAATCATCGGCACCCATATCCATGCCTCTACGCACATCCGCTCTTTCCGATTTTGCCGAAAGGAAAATGAGCGGTATTGCCGATAGTTCCGGGTTTTTACTTAACAAATGCAACACACCGTAGCCATCTAGTACCGGCATCATAATATCACAGATGATTAGATCCGGATTCTCTTTTTGCGCAAGCTCTACACCTACTTTTCCGTTCTCAGCCGTTACTACGTTGTAGTTGGCCAACTCCAAAATTTCTGCGGTGTTTTCTCTTACGTCTTGATTGTCTTCAATGAGTAATATCTTCTTCATAGCTTAAATTTAATGTCTTTGAGGTAAATGCACACAAAAAGTGGTTCCTTTTTCTATTTCACTTATTACATCAATGGTTCCGTTGAGTAAGTTTAAGTAGCGAGAAACAATATGTAACCCTAATCCGGTTCCTTGAATATTGGAAGCATTATGCCCTCTGAAAAAACGTTCAAACAAATGTTCTTGGTCTTCTTTTGAAATGCCTATGCCGTGGTCCTTTACGCAGAGTGTAATTTCTTCTTTCCCTCCAATTACTCGCACTTCAATAGTTCCGTCTAAAGGTGAAAACTTAATCGCATTGCTGATTAAGTTAATCATCATGTTGCGCAAAATATATTTGTCGCATTGCGCCCATTCGTTCCCTTCAAAAGCAAAAACAATTTTTTGATTTTCCTTGGCTAAATCTTCTTGCTTTTCGTTGCAAATGGTTTCCATAAACTCACGAATATTGGTCTCCTCATAACGCAACGAAATACGCCCGTCTTCTAATTTGCCAATTGAAAGAAAGTCTTCCAAAATATCTGTAAGGTTTTTAACCGAATCTTTAATGCGTTTCACATGCTTTTCTCTTTTCTCAAAATCCTCTTCCTTGGGGTATTTCGAGATGAGGGTTGCCGATGAAAGGATGGAACTCAATGGTGTTCTAAACTCATGCGATGCCATAGAAATAAAGCGCGTTTTTAAACTGTTCACTTCCTTTTCAGATTCCAGTGCAGCAGCCAATTCTTCTTTTGACTTTTCTAACTCCGTAAGCGTTTCACGCAAAATCATGGTGCGCTGTTGCACTTTGGTCTCCAACGAAACATTCATATCGCGAATGGTGGCTGATTTGGCTTGCAGTTCTTTTTCGTTTTCTTTTCGAATGGTGATATCGATAATAAAGGCAATAACAAATAGCGTTTCTCCAATTTTATAATGACTTAAACTAACCTCAACCGGAAAAACGGTTCCGTCTTTTCGCAAGGCAAACAAATCGCGCATAGCCCCCATGGACCGATGGGATGGCTTCTGGGTAAATACCTCGCGGTCGTGAACATGCTTATGTTTCGATTTTTGCGGAATTAATATTTCTATTTCTTTGTTGGCTAATTCATGTGCTGTATAACCAAATTGTTGCAATGCTTTGGGGTTGGCCAAAACAATTCGTCCTTCTTTGTTGGCGATAATTATACCCTCTGTAGCAAATTCAAAAAGGGCTTTGAATTGTTCTAACTCGTAGTTCTCTTTTACCGCGCTCACACTAAAAAAATAATAGGCAAAAACACCAACAACGAGCACTAAAACAAAGAGAATGACAAGGTTAATCGGCATACAGTTTTATAGGTTAAGCTCAAAAATAGGATTTATTCCTACTTTTCACCGCTTGGGAAACACTCCGGATATACACATTGCCCAATATTGAATGGGGTAAACGAATAGTGAATGTGTATGGGGTAGATGGCAAATACTCCGATTTTTTTTCGAAGAGCAGCGTCAAATGTCACTAAATCGGCTTTCGATTTAATAGCACAGTATACAATCTGTTCTTCAGCAAAAACTAATATATCCTGACAATCGGTAGCTAATATTTTACGCATCTGACTGCACTCTTTTTCCTCCACCACATCGCTAAATAAAATCTCTACATAGCAATAGGGTTTTGCCTTGGTTTGGGCATTGACCACAAAAGGCGCAACCAAAAGAAGTAAAAGCATTAATACTTGTTTCATAGTATAAATTTCCTCTCAAAGAAAAGTGATTTTTTGTGCAAGAACGAATGATTAAAAGGCTATCTTGTTATGACTTATGTCATGAAAAGACAAGGTCGAATAGCGGTATGATTGTGAATTCACAAAAATAAAACCATGAAACTTAAGATTTTAGGCGCTGCTCACACGGTTACGGGAAGCAAACATTTAGTAACAACGCGACTAGGGAAAAAGATATTGCTCGATTGTGGCTTGTATCAAGGCAAAAGTGAGTTGCCATCCCTCAATCTTAACTTCATATTCGACCCGAAAACAATTGATGTGGTGATTTTGAGTCATGCGCATGTCGACCATTCTGGCTTGTTGCCGAAATTGGCAAAAGATGGGTTTAAGGGTCAGGTATATGCCACACCCGCTACATTCGATTTGTGCGAAGTGATGCTTATGGACAGTGCACACATTCAAGAACACGATTTGATGCATGTGAACAAACGCAGAGTCAAACGCCATGAAGAAGAAATTGAACCTTTGTATTCGGCTGAAGATGTAACACAAATTTTGTCACAGTTCGTGAAAGTGCCTTATCATCAAGTGGTTGAATTAGATGATAATACCTCCTTTACTTTTACTGATGCCGGACATATTTTAGGTAGTGCGGCTGTACACATTGATGAGAAAGATGGGAAAGGAGGTGTTGTAAAGCTAACATTTACGGGTGATGTAGGTCGTCCGTTCGATAAGATTTTGCCTGCTCCGGAAGCATTTCGTCAAGCCGATTACATTATTAGCGAATCTACGTATGGCGATCGATTACATCCGAATTATGGTAATACCGAAGAAATGCTCTTCGATATCATCCAAAAAACATGCGTAGAACAAAAGGGAAATGTGGTAATTCCCGCTTTTAGTTTAGATAGAACGCAAGAACTGATTTACGCCCTCGATCGCATGAAAAATGCGGGTAAGATTCCGCACATCAAAGTGTTCATCGATAGTCCGTTGAGCGTACACACCACCGAAATTATGCGCAAACATGCCGAGTTGTTCAATACCGAAATTCTCGATTACATGAAACGTACAGATGGCGAACCTTTTATCTTCAACGATATACATTATGTGGTAGAGGTGAATGATTCAAAGGAACTCAGTGCCTCGAAAGAACCTTGTGTTATTATTTCTGCATCGGGTATGGCAGAAGCCGGACGAATAAAACATCACATCAAAAATAATATCACCGATAAACGCAACACCATTTTGTTAGTAGGTTATTGTACGCCTGATTCGTTGGGCGGAAGATTGAAAGCAGGAAATAAATCTGTGAAGATTTTTGGCGATTTCTATGATGTGGAAGCGCGCATTGAATCGCTTGAATCGTACAGCGCTCATGCCGATTACGAAGAAATGGTGAGCTATTTAAAATGTCAGCAGGCCGATAAAGTGAAAACCGTTTTCTTGGTGCATGGTGATGAAGAGGCCATGTTGCACTATAAAATAATACTAGAACGTGCAGGCTTTAAGGATGTAAAAATGCCGGTGCTGGAAGAAGAGTTTCAGTTGTAGTATTTGTTTAGGAATCATGTTTCTACGTAAAACATGATTTTTGTCAATGTTTCGTATAAGTAAGGTCAGCAACTGGCAGTAGTCCATGCGCTAACTTTGTGATTATAAATGATTAGCGAACATTTTCGCTGTAATTTTAAACAACAAACTATGAAACGTTTTATTGCCGCATTTGACGGAAGAGTGTATTCGGAAGGAACTGTGCAATATGCTATCCATTTAGCCACACAAACCGATTCGAAATTAGTAGGTGTGTTTATTCAAGATTTAACCTTGCCTCCGGGTTTGTATGCGCCATTCGCCACGCAGGTGCCGTATTTAGATGTGCCAACCTTACTGAAAAGCGAATCAAAAGACGAAGAAAAAGTAAACAAGAACATTAAATTGTTTGTGCGCGCTTGCGAGAAAGCAGGAGTGAAGTTCGAAGTGCATAAAGACAAAGGTGTTCCATTACAAGAACTATTGGCAGAATCGAACTTTGCCGATTTGTTGATCATCGACAGAAAAGTAAGTTTCTACGCATTTGAGAAAGAAAGTCCATCGGGCTTTTTGAAAGATTTGTTGGCAGAATCGCACTGTCCGGTGTTGATTGTACCGCAAAAATATACCGAAATTAATGGCGTATACTTGGCGTACGACAATATGCCATCAAGTATTTATGCCATCAAAATGTTCTCGTATGTGTTGCCGCATTGCTGCGAAAAACAAACACAACTGGTGCAGGTGAAAGCAGAAAAAGCGGCTTCATCACACTTGTCAAACAACAAAAACATTAAAGATTTTGCGAAACGAAAATTCAAAAACATTGCCTTCGATGTAGTGAAAGGTTCACCGGAAGTAATGATTGAAGAAACCCTAAAAGCTACAAACGGAGATGTTGTAGTAGTAATGGGTTCGTATGCACGCACCGCTTTCTCTCGCTTTTTCCATCAAAGTTTAGCCAACAAAATTTTGAAAGATTTTGATGTGCCTTTATTTATTGCTCACGTATAATTATTCATCACATAAAACAACAATCGAAACATGAAAAGTTCAATCAACTTTTTGCACTTGCAAGCCACCGACTGGTTAAGACAATTAGACTTCTACAAACAAGATTTAGCGTTTTTGAGAAAACGTTTAGACGAAGTAGCTTCAAAAAACACGGGTTCTGAAATTGGTGTAAGCATCGAACATTTTGAAAACAAATTCAGAATTTTGAGCGATAACTTAGATCAATCGAAACACGATATTAACGAGCGCAAAGCTAACGTAGATAAAATGGGAATGGAAATGCCAACGCATATCTCGGAAAAATTTGTGGTAGAAAACGATAAAACAGAAAGTGACCTAACAAGTCTTATTTCAGATTTTACGGCAACACGCAGAGAATTCAACGAATTCTTAGCCAAATGGATGTAATACCTAGACCCTGACAACCCAAAGCCGGAGCACTTGCTTCGGCTTTTTTGTGACGGAAATCAGTTTTTGGATTGATGCCCGTCATTATTTCACTTATTAGTGGATTTTAGATTTGGTTAACTAAAATCAATAATATGAAAAAGAATGTAGGGTCGTTTGACGGTTTCTTTCGAATCGTTCTAGGAATGATGGGATTTGTAGCGGTGATATTATTTAATTGGTGGTGGGGATTGATAGGTTTGATTTTTATTGGTACAGCATTTTCACTATATTGTCTGCTGTACGATGTGTTGGATATCAACACCAATAAGGATGAGGCCTAGCGCCTTGTCTGCAGGACAAAAAAGAAAATGACAAAAAGTATATTAGAAAAAAGTACGTGCTACCATTGTGGTGAAAACTGCGATGGTAGTCTTATTTTATATAACGAGAAACCCTTTTGTTGTGATGGCTGTAAAGCAGTATTTCAAATTTTGCAAGAAAATAACCTCTGCGAATTTTACGATATACAAGAACAAAAAAAAGGAGTATCGAAAAAAGGCGCAGAATTGCGCTACGATTATTTAGATGATGAGGCTGTGGCGGCAAAATTGATTCGGTTCAAAAATACCACCATCACAAAAGTTGAATTTTATTTGCCCGCCATTCATTGCAGTGCCTGTTTATGGTTGTTGGAAAATCTCTATAAAATTGATCCAAGCATTGTAAAATCTACCGTTAACTTTTCGCTGAAAGAAGTATATATCACTTTCGATAACAGTAAAACCACACTCCGCAAAGTAGCGGAACTGTTAGATAAAATAGGCTATCCGCCATCGATTACCTTTGATACAGAAGTTAGTCAAGATCGCTCTAATCACATTCGCAGATATTACTATAAAATTGGAGTGGCATTTTTCTGCTTCGGCAATATTATGCTGTTTAGCTTTCCAGAGTATTTTGGATTGAAGGGCATTATCGAAGATCATTACCGCCACTTTTTTGCGTACTTAAATTTTATGCTCGCCTTGCCGGTGATGTTCTACAGTGCCACCGAGTTTTTTCAATCAGCTTGGAATGCCGTTCGTCAGCGTACCATGAACATGGATATCCCTATTGTGCTGGGCATTATAGCGATGTTTATTCGCAGTAGTTTCGAGATTTTTTCGCAAACAGGTGTGGGCTACATGGACACACTCGCCAGCTTAGTTATGTTGATGCTCATTGGACGATGGTTCCAAAATAAAACCTACGATTTCATTTCGTTTGAACGCGATTACAAATCGTATTTTCCTATAGCAGTCACCTTGTTGAAAGATAAAAAAGAAGTGTCGTTGCCCCTCAGTAATTTGAAAGTAGGCGACCAGATTGTGATTCGTAATCAAGAGTTGATTCCTGCCGATGCCGTGATTGTAAAAGGCGAAGGGAATATCGATTACAGTTTCGTAACCGGAGAATCTACCCCTGAAATTGCACCGAATGGGAGTTTTGTGTATGCAGGCGGAAAACACACCGGTAGCAACATGGTGATTGAAATTGTAAAAGAAGTTTCGCAAAGTTACCTCACGCAATTGTGGAACAGCGATGCGTTTCAGAAAGACACTTCGAAACATGCATCCTCATTGGCTTCGCGCTTTAGTAGTTATTTTACCCCGGCTGTGATTATCATTGCCATTGCGGCTATGGTTTTTCATTGGAACACCGATATTCATCTGGCTTTGAATGCCTTTACATCGGTGTTGATTATTACTTGTCCGTGTGCTTTGGCGCTCTCTTCGCCATTTACCTTGGGCAATGTGTTGCGCATTTTTTCGCAGAACAGCATGTACATTAAAAATCCGCTCACGGTTGAAAATATTGCGCAAGTCGATACCTTGGTTTTTGATAAAACAGGCACTTTAACCGATACCTCTGAAACAGCTGTCACCTTTTATTTCTCTGATGAATTTCCGGAAGCCACTGCTTATGTCAATACCTTAGCGCAAAACTCCATTCACCCCTTGAGTAGAAGAATTGCAGAAGAGTTGAAAGGCAGAACAGATTTGGCAAAATACACTGTTGAAGAGTTTGCAGAGGAAGTAGGCAAAGGTGTGAGCGGTTGGATCAATAACCACTTTGTAAAGATGGGAAGTGCCGGTTTTGTTGGCGTTGAAGCCACTGCCGATCAGAGTTTAGCTTCGGTTGTTTTTGTATCGGTGAACGGAAAAAGTGCGGGTTATGTGGAGCATAAACACCAGTACCGCAAGGGTTTCGATACTTTGTTTGAAACATTGAAGCAGCACTATTCTATCTATATTTTATCGGGTGATAACGATGCAGAAAAAAGTTATTTGAAACGCTACGTTGCCGAAGGCAATATGATTTTCAATCAGAAGCCCGAGAACAAATTGCAGTTTATTCAGCAGTTGCAAGCCAATGGCAAAAACGTGATGATGATTGGTGACGGCCTCAACGATGCCGGTGCTTTGAAGCAAGCCGATGTGGGCATTGCCATTACCGATGATGTAAATAATTTCTCGCCTGCTTGCGATGGCATTTTGGGCAGCCAAGAATTTGTACGCATTGATAAAATGTTTCGGTTTGCGAAATTAGCCATGAACATCATCAAAGCCAGTTTCCTAATTTCATTGATTTATAACCTCATTGGCATCGCCTTCGCAGTGAAAGGCACCATGTCGCCCATTGTGGCGGCCATACTTATGCCGATTAGCTCAGTCACCATCATATCCTTCACGAGCTTGAGTTCGTTAGTGTTGGGGAATATGATGTTCAAGAAGAAGGATTAATTCTTGTTTTTTATACGGGCATGCCCCACGCTAGGAAGCGGGGTCGGGTTTTTTGCTGCAATCTTTGCCTCTTGGAATCGGCAAAGGATTTACGCTGCAAGCCCTCATGCGAATTCGTGCATAAAATAGACTTGCTGTGTTCTATAGCATTTCCTCTATACTTAATGATATTTGCATTGGTTACCATACCTGGCAATCAAACACTGCTTTTTAGTTAAAAACTCCATCATATTGTTGAAAATATTCATGTATTTTTGGTTGATTCATATAATACATGTATTTTCATTCTGTCTTTCATAGACTGGTATTCTCATACCAGAGAGGGCGTTAGGGGTGACGTCCTCTCACTTTTTTCCGAAGTTTGTTTTTTTAGGTTTTCTACTTGGTTAGCATAAACAATAACTGAGAGGAATTATAGTTATCCTATGTCAAAGTACTTCAAAAGCTTACTTTGATTTGTAAGCGGGCATAAACATAATCTATATCACTTCAAAGTAACATTTGTTCCATTTTTGGCGCTGAGTTTCCTGTAAAATTGAAACCAAATTACCACTCAAATGAAAAAGAAATTATTGTCTTTTATAAGCGCCATCTTTATGGTTTCGTTACTTTCTGCGCAAACAGCGCCATTCGATATTCACATTGAACCGATGAGTATTAGCGGACTTGGAGGGCTACAGGCTTATGCTTTTGGTCAACATAACGGGAAATGGTTGATTGTAGGCGGTCGATTAGATGGTTTACACCGCAGACAACCTTTTGCCTCGTTTGATGTGGCTGGGAACAACAACCAAATTATTGTAATTGATCCAGTGACGCAGCAAAAATGGACAGCCCCAATTTCAACGCTTTCGGTAGCACTGCAAGAGCAACTAAGCTCTACCAATATGGAGTTTCATCAAGACGGCAATTATCTCTACATCATTGGCGGTTACGGATACAATACGGCCACTGCCTCTAGAAAAACATTCGATAACTTAACGGCTATAGATGTTCCTTCTGTGATTAGTGCAGTTATAGCAGGATTTTCATTTACCGGTGGATTCCGACAGTACAGCGATGCGCAATTTGCAGTTACCGGAGGGCATTTAAAAAAGATAAACGATGTGTTTTACTTGGTGGGCGGCAATAAGTTTGATGGGAATTACAATCCTATGGGCAACCCCACCTACACACAGGTGTACACAAATGCCATTCGAAAATTTACCATTGCTGACGATGGAACAAATCTTACTGTAACCCATTTGCCCACTCTTACCGATGCTACAAATTTACACCGCAGAGATTACAATGCAGTACCGCAAATTATGCCAAACGGAGCAGAAGGCATAACTGCATTTTCTGGGGTATTTCAACCTAATGTAGATTTGCCATTCTTGAATTGTGTGAACATTGATAGTGCCGGATATACTGTAAACAATGCATTTCAGCAATACTATAATCATTATCACTGTGCAGTGTTGCCTGTATATTCCGAAGTAAATAACGAAATGCACAATGTGTTTTTTGGCGGTATTGCACAATATTTCGATAGCGCTGGCATTTTGGTGCAAGACAATAATGTTCCTTTTGTGAAAACCATTGCCCGTATTACACGAAACGCTGCAGGAACTATGGCTGAATACAAATTACCTGTTGAAATGCCGAATCTACTTGGAGCAGGGGCCGAGTTTATTCCCATTACCGGAGTTCCGCATTACGCGAATGAGGTGATGAAGTTAGACGATTTTACAGCCGACAGTACGCTAGTGGGTTACATCTTTGGTGGAATCAGTAGTACAGCCCCGAATGTTTTTTTTACCAATACCGGTACACAGAGTAGTGCCAGCAGTCAAATCTTTAAAGTGTATGTTGTAAAAAGCAAAACGGTTGGTATTCATGCATTAAACAAACAGAGTGTTGGGTCGTTAAAAATGCAGGTTGCTCCAAATCCAAACAAGGGCGATTTTAACGTGCGCTTTCATTTAAGTGCCGCTACACCGGTTACCATCTCGATACATAGTGTGGATGGCAAAGTGGTGGAGAAAGTGGAATTAAAAAATGTAAGTGCAGGTGAGCAAACCTATCCATTTCACCACCTAAGCTTAGAACAAACGGGTACGTATTTTTTAAGCATTGAAACAACATTTGAAAAGGCTACGCAAAAAATTGTGCTTGCTCGTTAAGTAAGCAATTGGATTTGTGGAGTATTACTTTTCATTGTCAGTAGGGTGTTAACACCTTATTGCAGGGTAATTACGGAACTCGAACAAAACTGCTTTGTTCCTTGCTCTAACGAGATGTATATGTGGAGCAGGATTCCGCGCGAGTGATGGCAGTGGAAATCCTTTTCCCGCTTTCAAAGCGGGAAAAAGATTGCAACGAACAGCACGGTTTCGCTTCCCAGCGGAACGCGCCCAAAAATCATAATGCATTATTTTTCAAGGGGTAAAATTCGTATTTAAAATTTTCATTCTGTAAGTTAGACATGTCAAAATGGTGTTTCCGCTTTTCTCGGGGCTGTGTAAAAACAACATTTGTTAAGTATGACAATAGTCATGTTTTTCATTGATAACCCTCATCGTTTCAACTTAGTGCGAAAAATACCTTTGACGCCTAATAAAGTATATGCAAATCATATTTATCATGGTGGGAGCGAGTCTGATAGTAGCGTTGCTATTCCTTTTCGCTTTTTTATGGTCGGTGAAATCGGGGCAGTACGATGATACGGTAACTCCTTCTATGCGAATTTTATTTGATAATCCTAAACAACAAAATCAAGAAAATGACAACTGAAAAATTTAGCTACGACAACACCACGGTCAGGAATTTCGGACTAGCGTCTGTAATTTTTGGAATTGTGGGTATGCTGGTTGGTATCATCATCGCGATTCAGATGGTATATCCTCCACTCAACTTTATCGAATGGGTGACATTCGGACGTTTAAGACCTTTACACACCAACGCGGTGATTTTTGCGTTTGTGGGTAACGGTATTTTTATGGGTGTTTATTACTCCCTACAACGATTGCTAAAAACAAGAATGTGGAGCGACACGTTGAGCAAAATCCACTTTTGGGGATGGCAATTAATCATTGTTTGTGCTGCAGTTTCTTTACCGTTAGGATTAACAGAAGGTAAAGAGTATGCAGAGTTGATTTGGCCAATCGATATCATGATTACCTTGATATGGGTAGTGTTTGGTTTGAATATGTTCATGACCATATTGAACAGAAGAGAACGACACTTATATGTTGCGATTTGGTTCTACATTGCTACATGGGTTACGGTTGCGATGTTGCACATTGTGAACTCGTTGGCGATTCCAACTTCGTTGTTCCATAGCTATTCTTTATACGCAGGTGTTCAGGATGCTTTGATTCAGTGGTGGTACGGGCACAACGCGGTGGCGTTCTTCTTAACTACGCCTTACTTAGGTTTGATGTATTACTTCTTGCCAAAGGCGGCTAATCGTCCGGTATATTCTTATCGTTTATCGATTATCCACTTCTGGGCTTTGATTTTCTTATATATCTGGGCAGGACCTCACCACTTGTTGTACACTTCGTTGCCGGATTGGGCACAATCTTTAGGAACGGTATTCTCTGTGATGTTGATTATGCCATCTTGGGGTGGTATGTTGAACGGATTGTTAACCTTGAGAGGTGCATGGGATAAAGTACGTGATGATGTTGTTTTGAAATTTATGGTGGTTGCCGTTACTGCATACGGTATGGCTACTTTCGAAGGACCATTATTATCGGTGAAAGCGGTTAACGCTATCTCTCACTATACTGACTGGACTATCGCTCACGTTCACGTAGGCGCTTTAGGATGGAACGGTTTCTTAACCTTCAGTGTATTGTATTGGTTGATTCCTAGAATGTATCAAACGAACTTGTTTAGCAAAAAATTAGCGAACATCCACTTCTGGATTGGTACATTGGGTATCTTATTCTATGCTATTCCATTGTATTGGGCAGGATTTACACAAGCGGCTATGTGGAAACAATTCACAGCTGAAGGTGTGTTGAAATACCCTAACTTCTTGGAAACTATCACTTCTATTTTACCGATGTATTACATCCGTATTGTGGGAGGTACATTGTATTTCGTAGGGGTATTGATTGGTTCATACAACTTATTGAAAACGGCATTGCAAGGTAAATTCTTAGCTGAAGAAGCTGCGGAAGCTCCTGCATTAGCAGCACAAGAAGAACACAGCGATGGCTACTGGCACCGTTGGATTGAAAGACGTCCAATTCAATTCTTAGTATTGGCTTTAGTAATGGTAATGATTGGAGGTATTGTGGAATTTATTCCAACATTCTTAATCGAATCTAACGTTCCAACTATTGCTTCGGTTAAACCTTATACTCCGTTAGAGTTACATGGTCGCGATATCTATGTTCGTGAAGGTTGTTACACATGTCACTCGCAAATGATTCGTCCGTTCAGAAGCGAAACAGAACGTTACGGTGAATATTCTAAAGCCGGAGAATTTGTTTACGATCACCCATTCCAGTGGGGTTCTAAACGTACAGGTCCGGATTTACAACGCGAAGGAAGTAAATATCCGAACTCATGGCACTTTAACCACATGGAAGACCCTACAAGTATGTCTCCTGGTTCATTAATGCCTCCATATCCGCACTTATTGGCTAATACATTGGATTTGGATTATACTGCTAGCAAAATTAAAGCGATGCAAACCTTGGGTGTTCCATATCCTAAAGGGTATGACAAAATCGCAAACGAAGATGTGAAAAAACAAGCTGATGGCATTCAGGCTGATTTAGCAAAAGACGGTATAAAAATCAGTGCAGACAGAGAAATTATTGCGGTAATTGCCTATTTGCAACGTTTAGGAACCGACATCAAAGTGAAGGATCAATTAACTCAACAAACAAAATAAGGAATCATGTTTAGCTTCATTAAAAAATACGCGGAAACACTACAGGGTGTGGATATTTATCCAAAAATATCGCTCATCATATTTTTCACAGTGTTTTGCCTCATCATAGTTGTGCTCTTGAAAATGAGCAAGAAAACGGTGAGCGAATTGGAGCGGATTCCATTGGATTAATTAGGAAATAAATTAAAAAAATTCGCGAAGCGATGGGTTCATCAATCGCGATAAATATTCAAAAAAAACGAAAAGAATATGAAAAGGAAAATAGTTTATAGTTTGCTTGTGTCCTTCCTAGTGAGTTGCTTTCAGCAATTGAGCGCACAGGATGCAGCGGGTGTAAAAGTTATCGTTGAAGAACGAACGCACCCATTGATATGGATTTTGCTCGCCATTATGTTTGGCTTGTTGATTGCCATATTTGTACTTTCAAAATTGTACTTAAAAGTAGTTACCAAAAATATTTCAAAGATTGCGATGTTGCTTCTGCCGATGTTGTTTTTAGGAAGTAGTTTGTTTGCTCAAGATGCAGCAGCAGCCCCTTTCAAGACAGAAGTAGTATATCAACCCATCAGCAGCATGACAGCATGGTTGTTTGCTGCCGGAATCGGATTTGAGGTTTTAGTCCTTGTATTCTTTGGCGTTAAGCTGTCGGGTTTCTTGCGCAAAATTGATGTCATTGAAGCCGATAAACCGCTAGGTACTATTATAGCTATGCCTAAATTCTGGGATAATATCAACGCATCAGTGGCTATCGAGAAAGAGAAAGATATCCAAATGGATCACGAGTACGATGGTATTCACGAGTTGGATAATAACCTTCCGCCTTGGTGGAAATACAGTTTCTACATTTCAATTGTTTGGGCTATTTTATACATGGGTTATTATCACTTAGGCGATGGAGAATTAAGTATCCCTGCTTATGAGCACGAAATGGAGCTAGCTAAAATTGAAAAAGCGGAGCTAGCTAAAACTATGGCCTCTAAAGTAGATGAAAACAATGTAACAATGTCTGATGCAAGTGGAATTGCAGATGGAGCAGCTATCTTCAAATCGAATTGTGCGGCTTGTCACGGCAATGCAGGAGAAGGAAATGTTGGACCTAACTTAACCGATAAATTTTGGTTACACGGTGGCGACATGACTTCTATCTACAAAACTGTAAAAGTGGGTTGGCCGGCAAAAGGAATGAAATCTTGGGAAGCTGAGTTATCTCCGGTGCAAATGAAAAACGTAGCGAGTTACATTAAGAGCTTAGCGGGAACAAATCCTGCAAATGCTAAAGCTCCACAAGGAGAAGAGTTTATTGAAGGCGCTACTGCAGGTACCGATAGTACTAAAGCAGTAGTGGATACAACAGCAACAGCGAAAGTAGATACAGCAGCGAAGAATCTTGCAAAAAAATAAGTTATGTCTGAGAAAAATGAGTCGTTTCGCGACTCCATAGGTACGGTAGAAAAAGATGGTAAGCGCCATTGGATTTACCCTAAACGTCCGGTAGGAAAGTTCTATAATTGGCGCTCTTATGCCAGCTGGGTTTATTTAGCTGTGTTTGCGGTGCTGCCATGGATAAAGATGAATGGACATCCGCTCTTCTTGTTCAACATTTTTGAGCGGAAGTTCATTCTCTTCGGAAAGATTTTTTGGCCACAAGATTTCTTTCTCTTTGTGCTCGGTATGCTCACCTTTATGGTGTTTATCGTACTCTTTACTGTAGTCTTCGGACGATTGTTTTGCGGATGGGTTTGTCCGCAAACCATTTTTATGGAAATGGTATTCCGAAAAATCGAATACTGGATCGAAGGGGATGGCGAAAAACAACGCAGACTTTCTGCCCAACCTTGGGATACCGAAAAGATACTGAAGCGCGGAGGTAAAGTTCTTGCTTTTATTTTGGTTTCGTTTGTGATAGCCCATTACTTTTTGGCTTATCTGATTGGGATGGATAATGTGGTACTCTATATCAGCGAAGGTATCACCAAACACATCGCGGCTTTTGCTCCGCTTGTTATTTTTACTGCAATTTTCTCTTTTGTATATCTATGGTTCCGCGAACAGGCTTGTATTATTGTTTGTCCGTATGGCCGTTTACAAGGGGTGTTGCTCGATAAGCATTCTATAGTTGTGGCTTACGATTATTTAAGAGGAGAGAAGCGTGCACGTTTCAATCGTCATGAAGAACGAACAGCAGGAGATTGTGTGGATTGTGGCGATTGCGTAAAGGTTTGTCCTACCGGTATCGATATCCGCAACGGTACACAAATGGAGTGTGTGGCTTGTACAGCGTGTATTGATGCCTGTGATTCGGTGATGGAGAAATTCAATTTCGAAAAAGGATTGATTCGTTATGCTTCTGAAACCAATATCGCGCAAAAAGAAAAATGGACATTCACTCCGCGTATTATGGCTTATTCTGCAGTATTGACCGTGCTTATAGGTGTATTAACAGTGTTGTTGTTCAGCAGAAAAGAAATTTCTACAACTATTATGCGTGCACAAGGGCAGTTGTATCAGATGCAAGGAAAAGATACGGTAAGTAATTTGTATAACATTAAGTTGGTAAACAAAACCTATAACGACTTCCAACTACATTTGAAAGTATTGTCGTCTAACTCGGCTAATATTAAAATGGTAGGTAAAGATTTAGAAGTGATGAAAGAAAGTATTGGCGATGGAGTGTTCTTTGTACAGATTCCGAAAAATGAATTAACGAAACGTAAAACACAGGTGGAAATTGGTGTATTTGCCGGAGATAAGATGATTGACAAAGTGAAGACTAATTTTATGGCCCCGGTTTATTAAATTTGATGCTATGAAACTAAATTACGGTGCTTTTATTATTGCCCTTTATGGCGGATTCGTTGTACTGATGGCTGTGTTGGTCTACAAATGCACAAACATGAAAGTGGATGTGATTAAGAAAGACTACTATGCCGAAGAGTTGGCATACCAACAGCAAATCGAGAAACAAGATCGAACGCATAATCTTACGCAACAACCTACATGGAATGTAGCAGGAGATAATGTTACGATTCAATTTCCTAAAATGGAATCTACTGAACCGGTGAAAGGAACAGCTGAGTTTTATTGTCCTTCCGATGATACGAAAGACAAAACATTCCCGATTACTGTAAACAGTGAGAATATATATACTGTTGCTAAATCAACATTAAAAGCCGGGCGTTACAAAATGAAGTTAAATTGGACTGTGGGTTCAACGGCTTATTACAACGAAGGATTCGTTAGAATAGATAGTTAATATGTTTTTTCCAACAGAAATAATAGTTACTGCTTTCCTCTTGGGATTAGCCGGGAGTTTTCATTGCATAGGCATGTGTGGACCAATAGCCATGGCGGTTCCGGTACGAGCTACAGATACAGTCTCGCGTTTACTCAGTGTTTTTTTCTACAACTTCGGACGAATTGTAACCTATTCGTTAATGGGTGCATTGTTTGGCTTAGTAGGTAAAAGCATGGTGATTGCAGGCTGGCAACAAGGCTTGTCGATTGGTGTAGGAGTATTAATGCTTTTAGGTGTTGCTGTCAGTTATTTCAATATCCCTTTTTTTAATAATTTATCGTTGGGGCGGTTTTCATTTTTATCTAAACAGTTAGGTGTGTTTCTGAAAAAGAAATCGTTTAGCTCTAATTTTGCCATTGGCTTTTTAAACGGCTTTCTGCCTTGTGGATTAGTGTACGCAGGTGTAGCAGGAGCAATAGCTACAGGAAGTCCTTTAACAGGCGCCCTCTTTATGTTTTTCTTTGGTGTTGGTACCAGTTTCTTGATGTTTTTGCTGCAGTTTTTTAAAGATTTAATTTCGATGCCTGTTCGAAATTTGATGCGCAAAATGGTGCCGGTGTATTTGGTGCTTTTAGGGACGATATTAATCCTTCGTGGATTGAATTTAGGTATACCATACATCAGCCCGGAATTAAGCAAAACCGAAGCTAAAGCACATAGCTGCTGTCATAGGAAATGATTTTTGAGTAGAAATTCTATTGAAGCGTATTTCCCTTTTAATATTGAAACAACCTCTTTAGCGCGTTCCAATCTTTTCATTTGTTGAATATTGAATCCTAATCCTCCGCTAAATAGCCCCAAAATGGTAGCACTTAATGAAGTATTGCCTTCTAGGTCTTCAATAGGAACAGAGGGGATTTCTCGTACATAACTTATAATAAAATCGTCTTTTACGTTCTGTAATAGATACGCCTTTATCTCTTCGTTGTATCTTGCGAAATCAATCATTTCAGTGGAGTTAGTAGCGTTTGCTGTAATCTTATCTGCTTGAATTTGGATGTCAGCTATCTGTCGTAATATATTACGATTCATACTTCAATACATTAAATCATATAAGGTATACGCCTTTGAATCTATTGCTGCAAAACCAAGTTCAACGAAATTCGCGCTAATTTTTAGAAACGAGGACAATACATGATTTTCTTAATGTTCAATGCCTTAGGCATGATGATGTACATCAAGGAAATTTCCAATGCGCCAACGCCTTTGCCTACTTCTTTTCTACGGCTTAAGGTAACATCGTAGCTAGCGGCTAGTTTAAATCCGTTTACTTCAAAACCAGCATAAGGAATAATGGATTCTGACTGTCCATCTTTATTGGTAATGTTGTTGGCACGATTATACAAGCCGATAGTCATGTTCGTTGTTTCTGTGAAATCAAATCCAAATCCAAGTCCTGTGTTCAATTGATCAGCCTTCGCTTGTTGCATGAATAAACCTGATGGGAGGAGGTGGAATTTTCCGAATCCAATATCCAGTCCGGCTTGAACATTATATCTGTAGTATAAATTGCGTTTTGTACTGTTCGCTTCTAAGTTATATTTCATGGTAGCAGCATTGTAAAATGCACCCCCTAAGTACATACTGAATCGTTCAGAGAATTTACCGTAGTATAACAAACCCGCATTGAAGTTTACGTAACCTACGTTTGGTTGAAGAGAAACATTACTTGCTGTATTGCCGTCAAATTGATTGGCGCCATTGTATTGGTTAGCCCATTTTAAATCGTTTTGATTTAAACGTAATTGCGTGTATCCAACTTGAATTCCGGCCGATAACTGATGATTATCTTTTCTGCCCATTGATTTGATGTAAGACGCAGAAATCATACCTTGGAACGTTCCGAAAGAACCGGCTCCGGCTCTATCATAGAGGAACAATCCTCCAATTCCGATAGCGTCTCTTCGAAGGTGAATAGGCGCATCCACAAAGAATGAAGGCGTTTGATACGGAGAATTAAAAAAGCTAGTTGAACTTGGCGAATTGATGCCCGAGAACCACTGGTTGCGATATATTGCACCTAATCGCACTGAACCTTTTGTTAATCCTGTTAGAGCGGGATTAAGGGTGAGTGGCGAATTAAAGAACTGCGAATAATGCGTGTCTTGGGCATTAATTGCTAATGAGAAAAGAACAATAATCAGGGATAAATATTTTTTCATGTCAGATCTTTATAGGATTTTCAATTACCAAACTAGAGCTAGGTTTCCGGAAATAGGGGCATAAGACTCACCGTTCAATTTTTTTACTTTAGCAATAAACGTATAGTTGCCTTGCTGTTGGAGTTTTCCTTGATAGTAGCCATCCCACTTATCAGTACCATCGCGTTTACTGCTGAATACTACTTCTCCCCATCTATTGAAGACCATCAATTCATCTAAAACAACTTTTTTGAGGTTGTTGACAATAGTGAAATATCTGTTTTCAGCAGGAATAGAAGGGTCAGTAGATCCCGGAGCAAAAACGTTCGGGAAGGCAAAGTCATCGCCCTCAACAGGCTTGATAAGCGCATGCGGTTGATTACCATTATCGGTCCATCCATTTCTTATCATTCGAACACGTGGTGAAGTAGCATTGCCATTAGCATTGGCTAGGTCTTCCCATTGTGGTGGACCTTGCCATCTTGCGATGGAACTCCATTGCCCGTCATTGTTTGGATCGTAAAAAATGGCCAACGATGCAGGTGTATTATCTGCTGATCTCAGCAAATGGTAGAATTTATCGTTACCGCTTTGAATATTTGCTTCTTTTGTAGCAATAGCGTAACCATCATCTGTGGTGGTGGTGGTAGATAATGTATTAAATGCAAAACGTGCTTCATAGCTGTGATTGCTGGCGTCATTAGGCGTAAAAGAAACTTCGCGTTTTAAAATTAACCCGCTGTTATTCCAACCTAAAGGAAATAGATATTCATCAGTAGAATTGGTTTTTCTAACGAGTTTTCCAACCCCGGTACTGCTTACAAATGCATCATTTACACCGTTCACAACAATAGCAGCCGAACTTGGGTTTAATACCGTCATTCTGTAGCCATCTGTAGCCAATTCGTTATTGTTCAGCGTCAAAGTGCCATCTACATTGGCATCCAACGTTTGTTTTTTTGTTGTACTTGGCGTTTCACAAATCAAGTCGAAGAAAGTAGTTGGGTTGTTCCCGGTAATCAATTGATTGCCTCCATGTAGGAAAACTTTGCTTTGATCGGCATTGAAAGTCGCATTGTTTACCCAGTCTTTGCTGACAATATATTGACCGGCATTTGAACTGTAACCATCGGCAATACCGTTAGTGTTGACAAAACTTCCTTCAATATGTACTTCTCCTTTATTGCTGAATAAACCGCTTCCGGCATTTTCCAATGTGCCATCGTTTGCGCCACTTCCGGTTTTTACAATCATTTGTGCACCAACCACACCGATTTGTGCACCATTATTGTAAAAAGTTTGGGCTGAAAGAGTACCACACGTGAGGATGAAGAGGGTAAGGGGTAAAAATTGTTTTTTCATAAGCTATATAACTAGTTGTGATATATAGGTAAATATAGGTTTTTTGGTCTGTTTCAGGAAAAAAAATCTTAAAAAAAAGACACTCACAGGAGTTGGTGTAGAAAAATAGTGTTTTCGTTGAGTTTTAGGGGTAATTTTGGGCAAATTCTTTCACTATGAGATGGTTGTTTTTTTTGCTATTTACGGTTAGTTTGTCTTCTTGCTTAGTTACAAAGAAGAAATTTGATGCTCAAAAGGCCTTAGCCGATCGTTGCGACAGCACTTTGGCCGATTGTTCCGATAAATTGAAAAAAGCGGAAGCGGATTTAAGCTTGCTAAAAGGCTCGGAAAGCGATTTGCGGTCTAAATTGGAAAAAGAGAATGCGGAAAATGAGTCGCTGAATGCCAAATACACAAAACTTAACGGTGATTTTGAACAATCGCAAAAGCAATATGAGGACCTTAAAGCCAGAATGGAGGCACTGGGAAAGAATTCAATGTCTGAAAAAGAGTCGCTCAGTTCAGCATTAAAGCAAAAGGAAAAGGATTTAGCAGAGCGCGAAAAACGCATTCATGAATTGGAAAGTTTAATCGCTAAAAAAGATGAAGCTGTATCTTCTCTCAAGAAAAAAATTGCGGATGCCTTGACCGGTTTTAACAGCAACGAACTTACCGTTACGCAAAGAGATGGCAAAGTGTATGTGTCGTTGTCTGATAAATTGCTTTTTAAATCAGGTAGCTTTACTGTAGATGAAAAAGGTAAACAAGCCATTGTGAAGGTTGCGGAGGTATTGAATAAGCAAACAGAGATAGGTATTGTGATTGAGGGTCATACCGATAGTAAGCAATATGTGAATCCGAAAGGAGAAATTAAGAACAACTGGGATTTAAGTGTGATGCGTGCTGCAATGGTAACATCTATTATGATAACAGATGGGAAAGTTGAAGCGAGCCGAATTACGCCATCAGGCCATGCAGAATTTTTTCCTGTAGAATCGAACGAAACACCAGAAGGAAGAAGCAAAAACAGACGAATTGAAATTGTACTTTCTCCGGATTTAAAAGAGATTTTTAAAATTTTAGACAACACGAATCCCTGAGTATTATATCTTCGCCCCCGATGGCAAGATTAGACCAAGTTACCGATGATCACGAAATGGGTTTTTTCGATCACGTAGATGTGATGCGAAAGCACATTATGCGCTCTGTTTTAGCTATTGTCATTTTTGCCGGTGTTGCCTTGGCCAATACCCGTTGGGTGTTCGATTCTTTTTTGTTCGGCCCCGTAAAGAGCGATTTTATTACCTATCGCTTACTCTGTAAATTTTCCATGTGGGTCCGCCCGATTCTTTGTAATGTGAGCTCTGTGTTTTGTCCGGAAGAAGGCTTGTGCATGAAGGATTTCAATATCACCTTCTTGAATACCGAACTGTTTGGGCAGTTTATTTCACAGATTCAGATTTGTATTGTGTTAGGCATTGTAGCGGCTTTCCCTTACATCATTTTTGAAATTTGGCGTTTTGTTCGTCCTGCGCTTTCTGAAGAAGAATCAAAAAAGTCGAGTCGGATTATCATCTTCAGTTCACTCTTTTTCTTCGTAGGTGTTTTGTTTGCTTATTTCCTGGTAATACCATTTTCATTGAGTTTTGCGAATAGCTATGTGATCAGTAGTCAAATTGAAAACCGATTCACATTCGATAATTATGTTGGGTTTATTACCATGATGATGCTCGGTTCGGGCTTGGTATTTGAATTGCCGATGATTGTTTACTTCTTGGCTAAAATGGGGTTACTCACCGCAACATTTATGCGCACCTATCGCAGACATGCCGTTGTGGTAATTTTGATTGTTGCTGCAGTGATTACACCTTCTCCGGATATGTTTACCATGATGGTTGTGGCGGTGCCGATATACTTCTTGTATGAGTTGAGTATTTTATTGGCGCAGAAGATTAATCCATAACTGTTTTTAGTTGGGCGTTGATGGTTGAGAGATGTATTTTCAACTAACAACTGGGTAGTTGTAATAGTCTATTCAAATAAGAAGTTGATATCCTCTTCCGAAAGCTGTTTCACAAAGCCTTCTTCTTCTACAATTAATTCATCGGAAAGCGATTTTTTCTTTTGCTGTAGCAAAGTGATTTTTTCTTCTATGGTATCCGTACAAATGAGTTTGTAAGAGAAAATATTTTTTGTTTG